>Ga0325410_1003622_pt1 | contig 17461 bp, 11 predicted proteins | sample PopdelMetagenome_16_FD_206182 | JGI IMG/M metagenome (GOLD analysis project Ga0325410, IMG submission 206182) | Populus deltoides microbial communities from Bellville, Georgia, United States - Xylem-PdIQD-R3 | ecosystem: Host-associated > Plants > Phyllosphere > Stem > Wood/Secondary xylem...
TTTTCCATCATTTCCCCATTTCAGATAGATGGCGGTGTTTTTAATGGAGATTTACTCTTATGTTTATGCATTCATTTCTGTCTTGATTAAGTCAATTTTCCTATGTGTTTGTTTGGCCCTTAATTGTTTGTTTGGCCCTTAATTGTGTTGTTCGGCTTGCTTGCTTCCTTAATTAATTAATTACTTGGCTTAGTTGATTACTAAATGTCAGGATTTGTATATGCATCTTGTAAGAATATTTTATGTTTCTTCAGTAAGTCCTTCCTTCCCCCCCTTTATCTTCCGTGTGTTGAAAATAATCTGTGTTTTTGTTGGTCTGATGAAGATTTTTCAAGGAATGTCCACATCCGAATGAAAAACAGCGGCGTCAGTTGAGCAGGGAACTAGGCCTTGAGGCTAAACAGATCAAGTTCTGGTTTCAAAACAGAAGGACGCAGGCAAAGGTACAAGTGATTTCTTAGTCTAAGCTTTTGTGTTTGAATAAATTGTATCCCTTAATGATAAATTGATGCTCTTATACCTTCTGATCCATTTCGCAGGCGCAAAGTGAGCGATCAGATAATTCAGTTCTTCGGACAGAAAATGAGAGGATTCATTGTGAAAATCTTGCAATCAGAGAGGCAATGAAAAACGTGATTTGCCCAGCTTGTGGAGGCCCCCTTTTCGGAGAAGAAGAACGCCAACTTAATTTGCAGAAACTGAGGCAGGAAAATGCTAGATTGAGAGAAGAGGCTAGTTTGGATTTTTTTCAACTAACTTCCCTTTCTAATATCACCTCATACTTTTTAATGATACATAAAGGTTCTTGTCTCGAGAGTTTTAAGGATTTAGTTTTGGTGATGATTATTTATGATTGTTGTGCAGCATGAAAAAGTATCCAGCCTTCTTGCCAAGTATATTGGAAAACCAAAGTCACAGATTGATTTGTTGACGTCTGACACCGGATCTTCACAAGAAGAACTGCCAACATTTGTCCAGAATCAAAGGATGGTAAACCCTGGCATTGATTGGGGACGGAATCCAGGATCGGACATTAGTCATTTCGCATATAGACTTGAAGGAATTCCAGATATGGAAAATGCACTCATGGCTGAGACTGCTGCCGGCGCAATGGATGAGTTGATCAAACTTTTGCGAGTAAATGAGCCTTTTTGGATCAAGTCTCCATCTGACGGAAGACTCATCCTTGATCGGCTCAGTTATGAGAGAATTTACCCCAGGGCCGCTCATTTCATAAGTTGCAATGCTCGTGTCGAATCATCCAAGGATTCGGCAACAGTGACCATGCCTGGAATGGACTTGGTTGACATGTTCTTGGATCCTGTTAGTGCTTAATATTGGCTGTTAGTTTCCATCCTGTAAATTCAGATAATATTTTGCGAAAGAGGAAACAAGTTTAACTATATGCTTTGATTTTACAGAACAAATGGGTGGATCTTTTCCCGACAATTGTTACCGAAGCAAGAACAATTCAAGTACTTGAAGCTGGAACAGTAGGGAACCGTCATGGTTCGTTGCAGATGGTATGTTAAGTTGCTAGTTATTTCTAGCATTCCTTAAATTTTGTTGAAGCATGAGTTAAGTATTGATTTGAAGAGGTTAAATGCAGATGTATGAACAAATGCACATACCATCACCCTTGGTTCCGCCTAGGGAATTTTACTTCCTTCGCCTTTGTCAGCAACTTGAACCTGGGCGATGGGTGATAGCAGATGTATCTTATGACTACTTGAAAGGAAGCGGATCCCCTTCCTGCGCTTGGCGGCTTCCTTCTGGATGCATGATCCAAGACATGCCTAATGGATGTTCCAAGGTGATTAGTAACTGCATCTCTGTATCAGAAATTATCAAATGAATGAGCAAGCAGCACTTCTGAGAACTGCTTGTCCTAGATCAAGCATATTAGGGCTGATTCCTGATGAGCTTTACAATCATCGAATGATACCAATTCTGACGAATAACGACAAAGTTCGGAAGCGCAGTTGTCAGTTAATCAAAAAACTATGAAATGAATGGAGCCTAGCATCTCTATCCTTTTTTAACAGAATATTTGAACTCCTTTTCTACCACAACACGACATGATTTGATTAACGGCTGCATTTAGTGTAATGATCATATCAACAAATGAGCATGACCATTCTAAATCAAGCATATCTGCAGAACCTCATTAATATGATACCAACTTTTTCATCACTGGTAAATATCATATATGATCTTTTTCTGTCATAAGCAGGCATATGTATGCGTCTCCATGAGCTACCAATGATGACTTAAAAATTGTGTGCCTAATTTAGCATGGAATCGTTATCATATAGCATTATATCTTAACTTGTCTGACAATAATTCACAGGAATCGCGTGCGAGACTAATTTCTTATTGCGCAAAATTTGATAGATAATATGGGTAGAACACGTGGAAGCTAATGATAGGATTCAAACTCACCGCCTGTACCGAGATCTCATTTGTGGTAGTTATGCTTATGGGGCAGAAAGATGGATTGCTAGTCTCCAGAGGATTTGTGAGAGACTCGCTTTCTCTACAGCTGTGCCTCCACAAGAACTCGGAGGAGGTAACAATAATCATTTTTTGGCCTTTCCTTTTCTCTGATTCCCAAACTATGCAATATTGCTGCTTTAACATCTTCCATTTGCTCAGTGGTCACTTCCCCTGAGGGTAGAAAGAGCATAGTAAACCTAGCCCACAGGATGGTGAAGATTTTCTGTTCAAGTTTGGGGATGCCAGGAAAACTAGATTTCCGTCAATTGTCTGAAGGGAACAGTAGTGGAGTTCGGGTGACTATTTGTAAGAATGCAGAACAAGGCCAGCCGATTGGCACAGTTGTTAGTGCTGCTGCTACCTTTTGGCTTCCAGTCTCACCTCAGAACGTGTTTAACTTCTTCAAAGCCGAGAAATCACGAACTCAGGTTTACAAATGGTTCATTCTGTGATCAATAGATACGTACATGTTTTGCACATTCAGATGTTTACAGAAATGGAAAAATTAGCGTTTCCTTCCATTGTCTTCAACAGTGGGATATTCTTTCGAATGGCAATCCTGTGCTTGAGATTTCACACATTTCTAATGGGGCTGATCCAGGGAACTGCATATCCATTATTCGAGTAATTTCTCATCCTTTCTCTCCTATTCTGGTGTGTAGAAAATAGCCGAAATTCCTAATATAACAATGTCTTGATTCATTCTCAGAAAGTTTATCAACGCAAGTTTACTGAAAATTTTTTCTATCAAATTAAAACAGCCTCTCATTCCTGCTGAGAACAACATGCTGATACTGCAAGAGAGCTGCACAGACTCCTCTGTATCAATGGTAGTATACGCTCCAGTAGGCATTCCAGCCATGAACGTGGCGATAAGCGGTGAAGACTCATCAATCATTCCCATACTTCCATCAGGTTTTGTAATATCTGGCGACGGCCATATGGACACAAGAGGGAACAGTTCTAGTTCCACCAGTTCTACTGGGTCAAACTCAGGAGGTTCACTCCTTACAATAGCCTTCCAAATTCTGGTCTCTGGCCCTAATTCCTCATCCTCCACAGAATTCAACATGGAATCTGTGGCAACAGTGAATACCCTCATCAGCACCACTGTTCTGAAAATTAAATCTGCTTTTAATTGCTCAGATTTGGATTGAGCTTTGATGATGCTGTGGATAAGACTTTAGTTATTTATCATATGATTTCTGCCTGGGACCTGAAACAGAAAAAATAATCAGCTGCTACTTTTCCATAACTTTTGGCTGTCAACTCATCAGTTGTTTTGAAACATTTTATCTCTAGGATGATGGTCTTGCATTCAACAGTGGGATATTTGATTTTGCTTGTTTATATATATTTCAAGCTATCTTGTTGTAGCTAACTGATGAGAACTTAGGATTTACGCACTTTCCATTGCTTTATTGTCTTACTTGGTCGTCAATGAAGCCCAGCTGAACTTCCTTACGAGAAAGAGGAAATCACCGCTGATGGAGTCAATATTTGTGCTTTTAGAACAAAAAAAAAAAAATAAGAAAATATATTTTCTTATTCTCTTCATCTTTTATGTCGTAAAATAGTAATTATGTCATTGAGTATTAAAAAAAATCAAAAAGAAAAACACGCCATCCGCTCCAATAAAAACAATTATCAAGCAAGCCAAAAACAGCATCGCATGACCTCTTTTGTTTATTTTTTTTTATTATTTTCTAAAAAATTAATTAATACATTTTATGTATTTTTTACCCTGCCAAGCAATGCATGCCCCTTTTTTTATTATTTTTTAAAGAATTAATACCCACTTTTATATATATTCTCTACTTTGCATTAATTTTTATCTAAATTTAAATTCATACCCTCTCTTTCTATGATATCACGAGGCTACAATAAAAATCACTTCCAAAATCCAGCTCGTCTCAATCTCAAGATCACAGCTCCACCCCTTCCTCAGACCTCTTGCGGGAAATAGTAATGGAAATACCAGGTCTTAACGCTGACCAAAGTTTCCATGAGGTAAAAAAAAATGCAGATACTTGTAAACCTTTAATATCCGAAAAAAGTGATGGATAATTGAACCAAAAATTGGACCATACAGTTCCAAATACTCATATGTAGCAGTTTACACCCTCTGGTATTTTATAAGTTAGGATTGATATGCTGCTGCGACATAATTTCAAAATTCAGACACTGCAAACTGAACTCATCTCTTATTTCTACCAAACTAAAAGAGAATTGCAACATGAACACAAGGCTGCGCAGAGTTTTTCTTCGACACAGTTGCGCCAAGCAACTTCTTAGAGGTCCTCTGGGCCATTGATTTCCTGGGCAGAAAAACAAAAAAATGATAACTCCATAGTGAGTCATTGTAAAGAATGTTCAATTGCAACAAGTTACGTAAGTTTGGTAACGTACCTTGTTTTGAAGAACAGCTCCATCTGGTATTTCCAATTTCACACCAGATTTTGCCACGATACTCACTTTCCCCTACAGAGGTGAGAGCAGAATTTCAAGTCAGTTATGAAGGCTTCGACCAAAGAAAGACAAAGGGAGCAAAGCGATGATTACAGGTCACATATTACAGATAAAGGAAGTAACATAAGTTGGCGGCAAGTTGTTGAAAGTCAATGCAAGGGCAGGTGTAGAGCTCAGTGATCACTAACATGCCAGTATACGGTCAAAAACTGTCATCTATTCCCATGTTAAGTGAAGTATCAAAACACTTCAAAAACAATGCTAAGTGAAGAGTCCCTTAATAGTTTTCGTAGCATGATCAGCAAAGGGTAAAAAAGGTCTTTAGCAAGAGGTTGGGAGTGTCTTGAGTAAACAGAATTGGGATCAGACAACAGAGAGAACTTTTGCTTGTATCATGACATAAGTATATCAAAGATATAACCACCTTACAAATTGTATCATTTTCACCAACAACATTATACTAGAATAAGGATAAACATTCAAGTTAGTCGAGTTCAAAACACTTGCAACTACATCTGCTAATTTTTTTTAAAAAAAAAAAACACACACCAAGGGCACACACGTATATATGGTGGGGGGCGCATGATTAAAGAATGAACATCAGAAAAGTTAAAAAAAAAAAAAACAGAACATGTAATACCTTGAGAGTAATACCAGCACCAAACCATACATCACCGGCCACCTTTAGACTATCAAGCTCAATAATGCTAGGGATTGATTTAAATCGGCTCAAGAAGTTGGCAACCTGCCAACAAGGGAAAAAATCGATATCACAAAAAACAATAATAGAACTCCTAAGAATAATTATAAAATAATGTTTTACCTTCTTATACTCTGGTCCCAGATCAATAGAAGGATTTGCAGGAATTGTTCGAGCTGGATTTCGGATGACAAAACCATCAACTAAAGTGTAAAGATCAGACTGCAGAAGAGGCAACTAAATGAGTTAAACAAGTCTCAACACTTCACCGAGATCCAATGACAGCAACAGAAAAGAAAGCAACCTGAACAAGAAGCAGATCTGAAGTTGCCTTCACCGGAAGGAATCGAGAACGAGGTACATTTATACCAATTGCATGATCGAAAAACTGGTAGACATGAGAAGAAAAATAATATCAGAACTCCAATTTCAACATTAAAGCTTCATGGAAAATCATTTTGAGTAACAAGTACCTTAATTGCTGCTCCAGCTGCAGTTTCTAGCTGAAGTACTTTGACTCCATCCACTTCCTGAAAGTAAGATCAACATTATTATAATTAGCTATTCTAAACTCATCATTCTGCAAACAAAGAAACAGTAGATGAAAGGAAAGAAATGACAATATACCTTTGGGTTTGGAATGATCTCCATCTTAAGTGCATCAGCTTCCACAAGCCTTTTAATTGCCTTCAAGTTCACCCACCTGTAATAGCATATATTGTTAGTAGTCTACCAAAGTATCATTACTGCATTGATGGCAAGGTTGACTTACAAGTTGTTTGTATTGAAAATTTTGAACTTCTCGATTGACTTGAACTCATTAACCTGTTTCAAACAAAATCAATTGGGCATGAACTCATTGAGGATATTCTCCAAAAATATTTAAAGATGTGCTAATTCCATTTCCATCAAGGCACACTGCTTCACAAATGCCAGATGGATTGAAGGAAATGGATAAATCAGTTTCGATTACAGAAATGCTGCCAGCCTCAGAGTGGGCAAATCTCCCTGTTCACTGGTGCCATTTACCTTGACACTGTATGCTAGTACCTCAATAGAGTCCCTTGCCTTTATCTAAAGGCTACTGATCTACGACATATATATATGGCTAAAAGGCACTGCCAGCTATCCATTATAGAGATAGGACAGGGAAATTTAAAGGAACAAATTATCTAAAAATGGAAGAATCTGAGCATGTCTTACATGCTGATCAGGGACCTGAGCAATTTCCAGGAGCTGCATCACATAATCAAGGAGAAAAACATTAGTCAGTGCCAGAAGCCATCTTTTTCTTCCTTTTTTCTATGGTGGGTTTGATTTAAGGGGGCAAAAGGAGAGACTTGAGGGCTGTTAGAGCCTTAGAGGGAATAAAGTGAATGGCTGCATTACATGTAATGCTGTCTGTTTTTATATGAAAAGAAAGCTCATCATGATTGCATTCCCAAAGAAAGGAACAAACATGGCATGAGCAAAACGAATATGTAACCTCAAAACTGAAATTTAGGGTGAAGAAGAAAAAACAAGACAAAAATGTCAGATTGGATAAATGAAAGCACTTCCAAGGTCAACATAATCAAGTCATTTGCAAGTTAAGCAAGTGCAATTTAGCATAATTTATGCAAAGGTCTTTTTGGAATTTTATCCACTTTTGTTGGACTGCTGAACTCGAGGCAGGAAAGAAATGAGTTGTAAACGCTAGGTGAGAGGTGTGTACCTGAACCTTCCCTTCATAAGAGATGAGAGTACCACCCTTCACATCAGCCAGGGTTTTGGGTGTCACCTGCAGAAGCACAAATACAAGAAAAAAAATTCTGAATCCATAAATTCATCAAAACTGGCTGCATTCACCTTTCTGTACCTCCATGCAGTATTCATTCTTGTTTCTGATCAGATGATTTAAGATTTCTGTAGCACTAAGTCAAGGATATAGCAGGCTAAAAGACTTCAATTCCAAGCATTTTCATCAATGAAACTAGAACAGATTGTTACAAAACTAAAACCCTGAAGTCGAAGGTTACAATGGGAACCAAAATCAGGATACTCAAATCAACAACAGCGCCGAGGTTGTCTGAGTTGGCAACAAACACATACTCTTTACCCTGCAAGGTAGCATGTAGGGATAAGAAGAATTTAACAGACCAGCATTACAAGGATAAAGCAAAAGCTGTGTCACAACTCCAACCTGCGACAATAAAGCATCAAGTTTGCCACTGTTCTTTAGGGATGGGAACACATCACCATGTCCAGGAGGATACCTTCACATGAGAGAACAACACTAAATACAAGTTTTTAGAACAAGCAAGAAGACTAATATTTAATAAGAATTCTCGATAAATTAGACCATTCACTCAAACCAATTCCATGCATTATGCCATTCCAGCTATTGTATAGGTTTTATTTTGCATTCATTTCTGAATTTTAAGAATTTGCTCATGGGGGATCACACTGAAGAAGTTTTTTTTTCTCTTTCGAGGTGAGCAACCTCGATCAGATACTATCTGCTAGCAAAATCTTTGAGAGTAACAGCTAACATCATAGATGTGCTAACATTTATCATGTTGTACATTATCTTCCAATTGAGATATACCTTCATTCACTGGCCGATGATCCACAAACTCCACTCACTAAGCTAGGTTACATTCATCACTCAGTTTCCAATAAACAGATGATGGCATAATAGGTAAACCTTGTAACGTATCACTAGAAAAGCTTATATAAAACTCAAGAAGTAAAGAGTGAAATTGACCAATGGAGCTTCACAAATTCATAGCAACAAGTTAATGGAGGAGTTTTCAATTACTTTCTTAAATGGAATTCAAAAGGAATCAAGCTCTACCCAAGTTTTACAGCAGAGAGGCCTCCATTGCTAAATATATTATGATTACAGAGGGAAAAAGGCATTTCAGTGCTTTTTATTGGCAAATGTATGTGTACAGCTAGATAAAAAATCACTTCAGTTCTCAAACAGGCGGTTTATCTATCACGTCCACAGTGCATCTGTTGGAATATATAAAGATGGCGCATGGAAAACGGTAAAATTGAGTGACTGAAAGAGCATTGCACTTCAGATACTATCATGCAGGAATTAGAAACCATACCATCCGTCCTTGTCAGTATGTCCTTTGGAAGGCAATGGAACAAAATCATCAACAACCAGACGAGGGTATTGGCTCTGTGTAAATTTGTGATTTCACATTTTCAGCAAAGTGAAAAGTGAATCTCAAAGAACTGATCAAGCAGTAGTATTACAAACCTGATTAAAAGTGTGAATCTCAATATTTGAGTTCGAGTACTTCTCAACAATCTAAGTTGGACAAAAGAGTAGGTTAGTGTACAAGTCTAACAAGGAAAGAATAAGTATAGCAGGGAAAAAAAGTAAGGATAGAGCACCTTCTGTGTATCATCATGAGTGTTGAATGAGTTCATTAGAAGCAAGGGAACACTGCACCCATATTTCTTATTAAGATTCTGCAGCAATCACAACATTTAGTTTCATGTAACCAAAATCAAATCAAAACACAAGAGAAATAACAAAAACTAACCTCGATCTGGATGACAATAAGGTCAAGAAATGTCAATCCATTACGAACTTCAATGACAGACCTGCAAAATACAACAACATAAATCAAGCTCATCATCATCTACCTCTCCAAAACATCCGTTCTGCCCCGCAAACAAAAGGGCAGTTCTATTCAACACAGACAACAACAAGCCCACAGTGGGGGCCATCAATCTGAAAGTTGCCACTTTTTTTCCTTGCATTGATTTGATCAACAAACTAAAATGCATTGTTCATATCAAAGCGAATGTTATACATACTTAGGACCAGTGCATCCCATTGTAGTCCCCAAACCTCCATTAAGCTTCAAAACAACAAGCTTGTCCAAGAGCTTCTTTGTTTCCTCCGGATCTGCAACAAATTCAAACCACTTTAAGCAATAACCACACAAATTCAGCTCTAAAAAAATTCCAAATAAACTTAGATCATTATTGATTACCCTCCGGAGTTGGCGCCAAGGTATCATAAGGAACCACTACTTCATCAGTAGGTGTCTGAATCTTACTCCACTCAACTTGCTGCGCTTCCCCACTTTTACCACACAAATTCCCAACAATTAATAACAATAATTCAATAAATTTCAAGTCCCAGATCTCATATCATCTAACCAAAAAAAAATCCATCCAGACCCCAAAATAAATAAATAAATAAAATTGATCACATTGAACGCGCTAATACATCACAATTATCTAAAACAGCTCAAAAAATCTCTTTTTTTTTTCATTTTCAAGCAACAAAAAAAATTTAAAAATAACGGAAGAAAAATGAATGACCTGAGATAGCGAGAAACGAGGTTGACGAATCCAGTTTTCTCACTCTCGCTGCAAGAAAACAAGCAATTCAGATGTGAGAATCGAAAAATGGATCTCTTAATTCATCAATCCATCAAAGAAATGTGATTACTTTGATCATCAATTGAAATGGAGGGAAGAAGAGTACCTGATTTGATTGAGATTAGCAACAGCTGATTTGAGCTGAGAGATCTTGGCTGTATCAGTAGCCATTGTTGATTGATTTGAGCTTAAGAAGCTACAGGTAAAGGCGTGATTCTATAACTGAAGAGGAATTAAGAGTGTTTGGGAGGAAAGGTGCTTTGAGGAACCGGATGCATGCCTGTATATATAAGCAGTGATCGTATTTTTTTTTTTGAAACCTAAATTAGTCCCTAAAGCTGTACTCATTTATCAATCGAGTCTTTTTTTCTTACAAATATTGATTTTTATGTCAAATTTCTTGGAAGTGCAGCCATTTTGTTCATAAATTATGCACATTGTAATGGAAAATATTAATAGATGCTGTTGAATGACCGATTGAGAGATGTGTTTGTTGCTAAGAATTTATTGGTGATTTTTTATTTTGGGACTCAATTGAAAATAGTTATATAAGTTTAGGGACTGACTTAGGGTTCTTTTCAATCATCTTCCCACCAAAACCAAATCATATGTTTTCGTTTTTGGAGTGAATGAAATGTAAAGCTAATTCAAAGATTCTAATTCTTCATCAAATAAAAAAAATTATGTTCTAAGCAAATCAAACTAAATCCTTATTTAATCTGATTTTGAAGAAAATCATCCACATTTAGATTGAAAAAATCATATATATATATTTTTTAATTTTAACCGATCAAATTAAATATCTTCAGACTTCAAGACAAGCTATATATACTCGATACATTCATAAGAAAATACTTTATTTTACTTTTTACATTCTTGCAACTGTAATAAGGTCTGGTGTAAGGAAAATGCAGAAAACAGAGGTTTTTTTTAATTTTTTAATTATATAATAAGATTTGGGAGGGAGTGAATTTGGATCAAATAAAATTTTGTCTGTGGAATTTGGATCAAATAAAACTGGATGCATGAAGGAGTGATGGATTTTGGTGGGCAACAGACGATGGTTTTGGAACAGGCAAGAAAGAAGGGTCAATTTGTTCGAGATTGAAAGAGAATATGCAGGCGAATATAACGTTTTTTCCCTTTTAGCCCATAGAGATAGCATTGAAACAAGAGGGAAGGAGAAGGAGGCGACGCCTTTTTCACGCATGGGTTTGAACAAGCCCTCCACTCCACCTATGTTTTCGCAAGTGTTTCCTGCATTGTTTTAAATCTCGTTAAGGTTTTTGGATTTGATTAATTTGAGATTTAAATTCGTTCGAGTTTAAAAAAATAAATTAATTTGATAAAAAAATTTTATTAATTTCGTTATAAGACTAATTAGTTATGTCATTCATTGATTATTTTCATAACAAAAAAATTAACCAAAACAATAATATTTTGATTTAAAAATAAAATTAACTTTTCAATCGAGTTTTAAAACAATGGTTTTATGTGCTTAAGTAGATTTGATAAATTATTTATTATTTTAATTTTAGTTTCAATTAAGAGATATATCGAAACAAACTTTGGTTCTATTAGTTATTAAATTTAGGGAGAAATGCAAAAATAATTGCAATTTGAGAGGGTTGGCAATAAAGTCAACGATGCATCTCACCAAATAAAAATACTAAAATCAGAACTTAGCTCTTCGTCGGTCCATGGTACAAAAGCATAAGAGATAAATTAAAGAGACATTACATTGAGTTCCTGAAAAGACAAGCCATTATATAAAAAAAATAAAAAATTGATGTTTAACCATCACAGTTATTAAATTCAATTATATTTGGGATGTGGATCCAACTCGGTTGAAATTATAAAAGTAAAAAATAAAAAAAAAACAAAATAAAAGGAAATCATCTAGATAAAAATGATAAACTTAAATTAATCCAATAACTTATGAATTTACCAACCAGCTAATAATTCAAACTCTAATTAAGGTTAAGTTGCATGTTGAGACGGATCCAATAACTATATTAATAATTATATAATTTTTATTATATTTTTCTATAATCTTGAAGGTGTATTTTTGTTTTATTGAATGTATATTTGGAATTATTGTTAAAATCCCGATTGTTTTTATGTTTTAAAAGTTTTTTTTGAAAAAAATTAAATTTTTTTTATTTTAAATTAATATTTTTTTTGTATTTTTAGATTATTTTGATGCGTTAATGTTAAAAATAATTTTTTAAAAATAAAAAATATATTATTTTAATATATTTTTAAATAAAAAATACTTTAAAAAACAAAATAACCGAAATTACATTTCTTCCCTATGGTGGCTTTTTTCTATGGCTTTCACATGGAAAAAACAGAGAAAAGCGTGGAAAACTTGGTTTTGATGGTGATGTTTTGTGCATTAAGTACGTTAAAAAGAAAAAAGAAAAAAAAAACCTAGCACACCCAACCTAATTAAGGAAGGAAGATACACACGTTTGGTGAAATTTGGGTTTCATCAGTTGTTCGATGAGATGTCTTTCTTGCAAGTGAATGACTACTTTATTAAGAGATCTAAACAAGAGAGAATTTCCCTTTTTGCTCTTTAGTGTATACAAATCAAAGCTCAAACCAATTTTCAGAAGGTTACATGGCAATTTGATCCATGGATTTCACACCAATAACCCTTTGTGAGCCTCAAAAAAGAGGAAACCTTCTCGTCTTCTCCGTTTCACTTGTAGGATTGAAGGGTGGAGAATGCTTTTCAGTTTTCAATACTTCTTTTCAACATGAACTTGGCCCCTAACGATCTACGTATGTGCAGGATTTCAAGGCAGCTGTTTTTATTGTTCAATGGGCTGAAAATAGATCCCTGAGCCGATATATTCTTCGCATCGAGCCTCATTAGGCTGGACAAGTTACAGACTTTTACAACTTGAGGAAGGCTGGGATGAGCATAAGCCGATTCACCTGAACTAGAATTTTAAGATTTAACTAAATTGAATATAAAACTAAAATTATTTCATTGCAAACTATATATGTGTCTTGTCTCCTCTTAAATGTTAAAACATAGAGAATTAAATACAAAATAATATTTTGAGGGTTTATATTTTATCATTCTGCATGTGGTTGGATTTGAAACCCTAATCCACTGTGCGACTAGGCTATGTACAGGCCAATCCTAGTGTCTCGATCGAGTCTTAACTCTCAAACGTTTTTGTTAGATTTTGTTTTGGGATTTCAGTGTTTCAATATTCTATTAATCAATGTATGTATATAAACGGCATTTAAACATTAATTGATATATAAATACATGCTCATTGATTAATGGATTCATAAATCTTGGTGAATTGCCCTAGCGATACGGATGATGTGCTTAAAATTGTTTACAAAAAAAACTTAGTCTGTTCTTGTAGTAGGATAATAAATAAATTGAACAAGCGTATATATTTTCAATGTTTTTATTACGATAAACTAAATATTTTTTTAAAATATTAAACAATAATTATAACGAGAAGGATTTAAAGCCTAAAGTCAAAAATAGAGTTAATGTCGTGCAAAATTATTGAAAATTTATTGAATCCGATTAAATATATAATTCAAATTAAAGTTTAGGATATTGATTAGGTAATGTAACTCAAGTTGATTTAGGTTAATTTAAAATCATTTTATTTTGAAATTTTTTTTTAAATAGCTGAAATGATGTTTTTTTAAAAAAATTAAAATTAAATTTTGATTAAATCAATTACGTTAATTATAAGTTGATTTTTTTAATTAAGCTTAGAACATGAGTCAAATAAATTAAATTTTATGTTAACTTGGGAGGCCAAACTAAGTTTAATAATCAAGACGGCATCCGACAAGACATTGATGTACATGTCTCACATGTGTCAACACAAAGCCTAAGACCGGTACTATGTGATAGTTGCATAAGAGAGAAGCTCTAAAAGGTAAAAGAAGAAAAGGAAAGGAAAGGAAAGGAAAAGAGAAGGGGCAGATACAATGGAGCAATTTAAGCAGAAGGAAGGAGGTGTCACCTAACATAACATGGGGGAAGAATTCAATCAACATTGAAATGAGAGGCTAAGATCTTTCTCTAAGATATTCCTCTCTTAATTATATATTCCTTCTCCATCCAATGCCAAAAAACATTTATTACTTGTTCCATGCAAAATGCTTCTGCCATGTTAGCCATCACTATTCTGGTCTTGATTTATCTACACCCTCTTTGCTTGGTTGGTTGGTTGGTTGAATGGTGGTGTGTGTGCGTGGGTCATGTTTGGTCAACATCATGAATTTGTGGCTTACAGTATTTTCTCTTTGCTGTGATTGTCAAATTTTCAATTCTCCCTTTATTGAATTTTGACTCCCTTTTCTCCCTTTTCTTCTTCTTTTATATATATATATATATATCCTCTCGTTTGCTTTTATTTTTATTTTGGATGGCTCACCTTCTTCTCCCCCGACCTAATTTTCTCCTTCATGTTATCCTTATTTTGCTTTAACAGGAACATGTATTGCCATCAAGGCTAATGGCCACAGGAGTTTAGAATCTCCTAGGTGAATGGGACAACTCAAAGGCAGATATTATGATGCATCATGCTAGTATCTTCCAAGCTCTTCTACAAGCATGGATTTTGAGCTTTTTTTTTAAGTTCGATAGAGATTTTTTTAAAAAAAAAATTAGTTTGGTGATATATTAATATAATTTTTTTTATTTTTAATATTAAAATTTTATAACTATAAAAAATTCATTTTTAAAAAAAAAATTATGGTTAGAATGACTTTGTGATAGTTAGGAGTAGCTAGAAGTAGTTGAAATTAACCCCTTGAAGGTTTGAATTTTACTTAACCATTGATCTAAGCAAGTGCTTGGTTTCTAAAGATGTACGTGGAGGATACCAAAATCACAAGGATATTGGTACAATTATTTATCTAATGAAAGGATATGAAAATATTTTTCTCTCGACATGTAAATAATAATAGAGATTGGAAAACATCATCCGTCTTATGAAAAATCTGAAGATGTTATAAATAAAAGTTTATACTATTTTTTTATTCAGTATATTTCTTTTTTTGTTATTGGTAAAATTAGCATATTTATTGATCAGTCAATTTTTCTTTTAAGAAAATAATATTGAATTTACCTTTCAATAATCTATGTTTGACTTTGTATTAAAGATTACAACTCTTCTATTAAGAGCTTCTCCAAGGAGATATTCTATTTTAAAAAATCAAATTGGTAATATGATTTTTTGAATAGTGTGTGTATATATATATTTTTTTTTGTTTATGTTCATGGTTAAAAAACATTTAGAAAAGTCAATTGCATTTTGATATATTTGACAAGTTCAAATCTATAAATATAAAAAATAAAAAACATATTTTCAACACAAATATTATAATAGAATTTCAGCATGTATACTAAGCATATATTCAAACTTGCAATTGATATCAACTCAAAGTTTTAACATGCATACTAGCTAATAATAAAAATATCTTTGTTTAAATTAAAATATAAAAGATACTTACTTATTAAAATATTTTAAAGTAATGAAACTTTTATTGTTGTAAAAATAAATCTTTTGTCTTTAAAGATTTATTGCTCATTACTTAATGTAATTAAGATTCCAACAACACCATCTTAGTTTAGATGCACTTCTAAATAAAGTCTTTGAACCAAAGTAAAATAATTCAATTATCTCTCAACAAAACGAACCTAAGCTCTAGATTTAGGAGGAAACACAAAGCATGAAAAGAGAAGAAAAACATTAAAAATAATGTGAGAAATAGTGTAAAAATTTGAAAAAAGATACTTGTAGGAAACTCTTTCTTGATCTTCTATTTTTTACAGTGAATTTTAAAAGTTAAATAATTAATTCTAATTCTAATTTTGTTTTTTAATCACCATAAATCAACCATTAAATATAAATATAATAGTCATAAATCTAATTTTTTTAGTTGAAAAAACTGAAAAAGACTATTAACATTCATGTTTTAAATTAAATAAAATAATAAATTAAAAAATATTTTTTTATGAATCAACATTATATGAGTTTAAGCTCAAAACCTAGCTTAAAACAGCAAAGCTTGTGTGCCAATTTTATCCTTCTAACTCTCCATTTTATAAATACCAAGATTATATGTGATAACATACGTAGAGAGAATAAAATTATGTTATCACACTTTCCCATTGTATGCGCAAGCGAATATATATATATATATATATATATGACGTGGAGAGAATAAAAATATTATCGTACTTGTAATTATAGATAGATGGACACCAACGTTATCTTTCTCCTTTTTTTGTAATGGTAAAGATACTTTGATTTGATATAGTTGTGCTGTCATAGACATCTGTAAAAAGCAAACGGAGCTGTCCAATTAGATTTTCAATGTCGGCCACCTCTTTCAGATAAAAATGAAATGGGATCTCCCTTTTCAATGAAATATTTCAGAATTATAGTTTTATAATCCTAATTGGGACAGCTATCCAGTTATAGCTCGACAGCGTTAACTTAGACAATTTTTTATTGATTATAAAATCTAACTTTCTTAAAAATATATATATATATATTTAAAAAAATTAACAAGTTCAAAACTAAGCTTATACCAAGTCAAGCAAGATCGATTAAATAATCAGATTTACTTGGATTTTTAATCTGGTTACGACGTATTCTCTAAATCAACTTTTTATATTAGATTGAGGTTAAAAATAATATAATTCTTGGTAAACAAATATAAATAAATAAATAAATAAATGAATTCAATAACTTTACAAGTCATTAGATTGAGATTTTAACGTGAAACCATTAAATAATCTCATAAATCTTCCGATTCCCGTATGTTTTTAAAGTTTTTTCTTATTACTTTTTAATATTTAAACTTAAGCATAGCTTAAAAACAAAAAAAGAAAAAAGAAAAAAGAATCGTATAATGGAAGAGAGTGGTTCATCGTCATGCACATGGCACTTATGAAACTTTTCCAATTATTTTTAAACATAGCTATTAAATTTGTTCTTGCTTGATCCCATAAATTTTATAATTCAAGATTTACTCTAAATGAATTTTAATTTAAATAAAAAAATTACTGACTTGATCAGATTAACCGAATCGAAACTTAACCGAATCAAAACTTATTTTTTTAAACAAAACAAAATAATTATTTTAAATAAATATTAATATATATCGATCTAATGACCCCATAATTTAACCTAGTATCTCAATAATTCAATTTTTTTTAGATTAATCTAGTAACTCAATTAACATATTTTTTCAGGTTAAATCCTAAATAAGACAGGATAATATCCATGTTCAAAACCCAATAATTTTAGGTTTTAGAAAAAATAAATAAATTTAAAGGACATAGTCAAATTAGGGCATCATATGAGATCATGGTGGATCTAAGATGGTTGAAAAGGCAAA
>Ga0325410_1003624_pt1 | contig 17454 bp, 8 predicted proteins | sample PopdelMetagenome_16_FD_206182 | JGI IMG/M metagenome (GOLD analysis project Ga0325410, IMG submission 206182) | Populus deltoides microbial communities from Bellville, Georgia, United States - Xylem-PdIQD-R3 | ecosystem: Host-associated > Plants > Phyllosphere > Stem > Wood/Secondary xylem...
AAATAGAAAAGGCATAAATGGATGCTGATTTTAAAGTTTCATCAAAAAATTACTTTAATCCTCAAACTTTACAGATTATATCTATTAGGTCCCTTAATATTTTTACAATTTAATTTTGGTACAAAAATTTATTTTTATTATTTTTTTAGTTCATAGTATGAGAGAGGAGAGAGAAATTGCTAGATTCTAAAAGTAGAAAATGAAAATCAACGTTGACATCAATTTCGGTCATCAAAATGGCTAATCTTGGTGTCAACATGTTTCATTTAGTGAGCAGAGTTTCATTTAGGAGCTTTTTTACTTTGAAATCCTCTAAAAAACTAGATCTAAGCTTAGAAAGATTTTTTTTTTATTTCAAGTTGATTTTAGGTTTTTGTGTAGTTTTTTTTTTTTTTTTTGGTTTTTTAAGTTATTTATGAGTTTGTTATGGTATTTAAGTTTTATTTTAGATGCTTTGAGTAAAAAATTAGTTAAAATGAGCTTTTAGATTATAAAAATAGATCTAATTTTTTTTTTGTCGCTACAGTGGCTTAAATCTTAAGGAAACCAAACGTTATGCTACAATTGTTTTTCAAAATATAATAGGGACAGACAACATGTTATCAGCCCCAATTTCTTTTTTAAAAATAGGGTATGTGAGCAGACCGTTTCTAACATTTTTTTTTAATTTTATCTTTTAAAAAAATCAAGCTTTTTTTATATGTGTTTTTTTAAAAATAATTTTTAATTTATATTTAAATTAATATCATTTCTTTGTGATTTTTATTTTTTATATTTAGCCTTTTTTTTAAAATAGTGGTTTTTTAAATTATCCTATATATATATTTAATTTTTGAAGAGATAATTCTAATTCAACTATGATTTTTTTATGTTTTATATAATTGAAATTTATTTAAAAAAATATTTATTTTTAGATAGTATTTCTAATAAGTGCAATCTTACGAGATATTGTTTCTTTTTGGTTTTATTCAATCAATTTTATATGTGTGTCTAATTATACTATTATTTGATTAAATAAAAAATTAACTTTAATAAACAGAGTTATTGAATACAATCAGGTAAATGATCCGTATTGTGAGATCAAATATCTCAATCTACATTCATCCTTTAACTTTTTCAAATATGTATTTAGTTATTGTTAATTATTTTTTTTTCATATATTGACACAAATGATTTTCGATTTATTTAATTAGATATGTGCATAAGTTTTTTGATTTACACATATATTTTTTTATGTAAAAAGTGTCAACAAATTTTGCATGTTTAATTTTGTTTTATTGAAAAAGAGAATATCTAATTCCCAGCGAAACGTGGGTCAAATAACTAGTTATAACTCAATCTTGTATAGTTTATCAAAACAAATTTATTAGTTAAGAGTAAATAGTATGTTTTTTTTAAGATGCTTTATTTTAATAAAATTTTCGGAAATAAATAAATTCATTTTTTTCAAAAAAGGATTTTCAATTGAAAAAAAAAGGATTTAAATAGTAGGAAGTAAGAATATAATTTTGAACTTATGAGGACTAATGAATTAGTATTATTAAATTACGAGGACGAAGTTAATAAAAAATATAAACTTTTGTTTGTGGCTTGTATTGTTCAGATACTAGGATAAGATAGTCAACTCGTGTAAATACACGAGAGGCAGAGACATCTGAGACTCGTTAAATGTGATAGCCAGGGAAATGGTGGCCATAAAGAGGAGCTTTTTCTTGATCAACCTCAAACTTTCTCATCATGTGCGCCTGAAGAAGAATGGCAGAAAATGTTTTGCCACCGCATTGGCTAAAAGAAAGGAACCGTCTGAGAACTCAAGATCCCAGGAACAGCCTGTTTTTCCAGTGACAGTTCCTAAAAATATTCTGTCTCAGTCTGCTGCTGCTGTTTTCGGACTGAAGAAGAATGGCAGAAAGTGTTTTGCCACCGCATTGGCTAAAAGGAAGGAACCGTCTGAGAAATCAAGATCCCAGGAACAGCCTGTTTTTCCGCTGAGAGTTCCTAAAAATATTCTGTCACAGTCTGCTGCTGCTGTTTTCGGACTTGGATTCATTGATGCTGGGTAAGTTTTCTTCATTCTTTGTGCTTTTTATTTTTTCTTAATTTATACAAGCTTGATTAGTTAGGGAAGCGATGTCTACCTCACCGATGTAGTGCCATTTCAAATTCAGGTACAGTGGAGATTGGTCAAGGATTGGAGTGATCTCAAAGGAGAGTGAGGGCTTGCTAAAGGTTGCGGCCTTTGTGGTTATTCCTCTGTGTGTCTTTCTTATATTTTCAGTCTCAAAGGAAGAATAGGCTTAATTTAATTGTACTGTAAGAAGCTATCGTTGGCAGTATATGCTTTCACAGCTCTATATTTCTGTAGAATTTGTGCATACAGCTCTGCTATGCTTGATAGGTATGAAAACAACAAGAAGAAGAAAAAACAGTGATGGGATTTTGAATGCAAATTACTGTTTCCGTGCTCATTCATTTGAACTGTAATAGTCTTACAATCCGCGCTTCTAACATAAAATAAAGAAAAAATGGTGGTGTTAAAGGATTTGTTGTGTAGCATCATGATTTATTTTTAATTAAAAAACAAAAAGATAATTTTTACATTTAATAAAATAAAATTTTATATATATATATATATATATATATATATATATATATATATATTCCGGTGCCGGCCTATTTTTTTAGGCATTATTAAAAGATGACGTCACCTCCATTGAACTCCTTTTAAAAAGATAAATTTATTGATTGACACCAAGATTGATATTTGTTTTATTGCCAAGTCATCCAAACACTTTCTCTCTCCTGAACATTTAGTGACTTTCTTTATCTTATCTCAATACACAGAGATTAAAACATAAAAAAAAATTTAGAATTGAAATGTTAAATTTTAAAATAATAGGTACCAAATAATACATAACTAAAATTTTAAAATATAAATAAAAGTTTTCCACACCAAAATGAACATGGGTCTATTTTTTTTTCAATTTGATCCTTGTTTTTTTAATTTTATATTTGACTGCAACCAAAAATCTTATTTCTTAAAATCAATCTTTAATTCATGGTCAAAATATTTCTTGATACTTTGAATATGCTATAGCGTGCAAGTAAAGTAAATCTCAGCACATAAAATCATATTAATACAACTTGAAAAGGATGAAATTACAAAGAAAAAAGCTCAATGCACAGCATGAAAAAAATATCACTATTCTATGAACTCTTGATTAGTAGGAAGGAAAAATGCACAACACATTGTTTCTTTTCTCAAATCCTTTGATATATTCTATAATTGTAATGTAATGTGCAAAATATAGAATAAAATAAAAACATTTAATTATAACATTATTTTTAGAACTTTAACCACAATTAGTTATAGGGGACACACAAAATGTTGAATCAATACTGACACTATGAGGACACTCAACTTGGTAACTTATATAACAAGGTTTTTTTATTAGAATTAATTTTGGTAATGAGTAACCAAACAAAATCAGTAGGGATTGAGTAAGTTAAAGGATTATTACATGAACTAGTCAATTTTTCCCTACAACCTATACAGAAATTAGAATGGTAGTTTGAATTTTGTAGAGTAGATATATCTAAGTGCGATTTATAATAATTCATTTGATTTTTTTAATAAACTTATATACTAACTTAGAAAGTTGCTATCATTTAGCTTCTTCGCTTTAAAAAAAATCAGTTGTGTATAGATGATGTTTCAAAATCTAAGGTGTTTAGGAATATGGATTTTTGATGGTTAGATAATAAGCTAAATAAAGTGTTCATTCTATTAGATCCATTCTCCGTAGAAAAGGAAGGTGATAACTTGATGTAAGAATCCTAATACCTACAAAACATTTCCCTTTAGGTGGATTTAGAGACTCTCAAATGCTTAAGTCAATATTTTTGTATAAAGAGAGTGTAATAAATATGAAAAGATCATTAAATTCCAAGAATAAGGTTTTTTTTTTTTTATCTTGTTTTGATATGAAAATAAGTGCCATGTAAGAATAGAAATTATAAACCCTTTACACGGGTGATCTAAGGCGTATTTATACCCTTTAAATCTTGTCCTTGTGCTTGAAGAAGGGGGTTATAAAATCATTCCACCTTGGTAACATTAATGATGGATAAATATCTCTTACACGTGTATTAATGAGAGATAAATATTTTTTTACACAAATATTAATGAGGGACAAATATCCCTTAAATGTGTATTAATAAGATTAATAAGATGGAAATGTGATAGACCATGAGAGATTTTTATACACCTAGGGGTGGTAAAAAATCCTTGAGGTCTAAGTGTTGGGTCCAGGCCACAAGATAATGTCCAAGTAGAGTTAGGCATGCGCCTCATGGTTGGTACAGGCGGGGTGCCTGAGCCTATAGGCATCAGAAGTGCTGTTTAGCACCTATGCTTAAGTGTGTTTCCTACGCCCAAGGGCACCAGGTTGCATGCCTGGCATTTGGGCTGAGGTGCATTGCCTGCGTCAGGCCTCATGCCTTGTGTTTAGGCCTAAAACATGTTTTTTGAGATCCTCCAGGCTTTGAGCCATCTTTAAAATAGGCTTGAACCAATAAATTTGCTTAAAAAGTACTAATAAATCCTGGTTCATAGTAGCTCCAAGTCTTTGTAGTAAAAAATATGCAAGAACTTAAAAATATACTTGATTTCTTTGAAGGGATCTTTAATTTTTCTCCATATAAGAAGAGCGATGGATATCCCAAGGTATGTCACTGGAGAATTCATATACAAAGGTGTGCATCATGATAGAAAGAATGCCTTTTCAGATGAAAAATACACGGGGAAATGCTTTATGGTAGTGTTAGCTCGAACTTTAAGGATTTGCTATCGGTGTTGTCGATTTGGTAGAAGATGGAGGAGACCTTTTACTATATAAGGACTTCCACCCATTCCATTCATTCCACACTAAAAGTTCCTCTCTTTAAAATTAGTAGTAGGCTATGGGATATTTTTGTACACCTATGGCTATAAATAAAATAGGATCCAAGCTAAAAAACTTGGGCTAGTAAAAAATCCTAGGGGTATAAGTGTTGAGTCCAGGCCATAAGGCAATGCCCAGGTAGAGCTAGGCATGCACCTTATGGCTGGCGCAAACGGGGTGCCTGAGTCTACGAGCATTAGGCGTGCTGCTTAGCGCCTATGCTTAAGTGTGTTTCCAATGCTTAAAGGCACCAAGTCGCATGCCTAGTGTCTAGGTTGAGGTGCATTGCCTACACCAGGCCTTACGCCTTACGTTTAGGGTTAAAACCTGTTTTTCAAGACCTTCCAGGCTCTGAGCTATCATTAAAATAGGATTGGACCAATAAAATGTTGTTTAAAAAGTACTAATAAATCTTGGTCTATAATAGCCCCAAGTCTTTGTGGTAAAAAATACGCATTTTTATTTTTATTTTTACACCTCTTACATAGATATCTAATACCATCTCTACTAATATTTCTCTGATTAGGTAGTGCATAATTAATAAAAATCTCAACCCCATTGCAATAAATCTATCATGTGCAACCCTTTAGGTGAAACTTGACACATTAAAAAACGATCATCCATTACTTATATCAAATGTATATAGAATATTGATGACAACATATATTAATTAATTATATAAACTAAATAAATTAGCTAATATTGATTTAATTCAAACTTATTCAATCTATTTAATAGTACCCTTAAATCATTATCAATTTTCTATAAAAATTCAAATCCCTCCATATTTACTGAAATTTTCAATTTAACAATAAAATTGACAAAATATAAAATGTATCCATTAAATAAGATATTATTTATTTCATTACAAAACATCTTAGTCACAAAATCGAAATCAATTCCATCAAATTATAAACAAATACATATTTTTTAAGATCTACAAAAACCGTAATATTTATAAATTATATATTCACATAACAAATTTCTATGAGAAAAAGTTATAAAACAAGTAAACACACAAACAAACTACATATACTGCATCAAAATACCAAAAAAATAAACATTTTAAAAATTAGTTAAAACAAAAAATGGTAAGTTTTGCTTACTTAACATGGAAAATTCTAAAAAACAAATTAACCATAACAGGAATGCTGATAGACTGAGTGTTGGGGGTAGCTGGATTTGTGGTGATGAAATTTTGATTTGTGATGAAATGTGGGGGAGGGGGGGTTGCTGTTATTTAGAGAGAAAAATGAAGAAAAAAGAAGAAATGACAATTGGGGAAGATTCTAGGCACCAAAACGGTTGATTTTTGTGTCTTTCATGATGAAGAGGGCTACGTTTAAGTGTTTTTTTTTTTTTTACCTTGAAAACACCTAAAACAACGTATTTAAACTCGGGAATAATTTTTATTTTGGGTGGATTTCTGGTTTTGGGGCGGTTTGTGTGTGTGTCGGTTTCAATTACAAATTTTATGTGTTTTTCTATTTCAAATTTATTTTGATAAAGGAATTCATTAAATATAACCAGGTAAGTTACCCATGTTGCAATGTTAGATATCTTGATCTTTATTTTTCACTTGGTTTTCTCAATTTCATTTTTTTTTATTGTTGATGAATTTTTTTTCATTACTTTATACAATGATTATTGAGTTGTTTAATTAGATGTGTGCATAAGTTTTTCGATTTATACCTAGAAGTTCTTTTGCTATATATATATATGCAAAATCCTTGTCCAAGAAACTTTAAAGGCTTTAGGTGCTTTTACGTTGCATTTTCTTAGGAGAAAAATTTACCTTTTAAGACGAGTGTTTAAGGTATGTACCATACATATTTTATACATGAAATCCAGACATATAGATGGATACATAAAATATTTTTGCAGATATTTAACTAAGTTATTCAGGTTCTTACAGTAACAAGGAGTTGATAAACATTTATTATTCTTTACTTGCTAACATTTGTTGAGACTTCACTTCTTACCCAGAAGTTGGGCTTCCATATTCTTTTTGTTCATCATGCAATTTTTTGTTTTAAGTTACTCAAATAATGTCTATGTTAGATTGATGTCTTTTTACATTTTACAATTTGATTCTTATATGAAATTCAAGACAATTTAAACAAGTTTTTTACATGTTACTTATCTGTTGCTTGAAAGCTAAATCATATATTTTTTAATGCTACTGGCTCTTAATTGCATGCTTAGAAAACTCTTTTTTTTTCTTTCAATTGTCTCACAATTAAAAGTAGCAAGCGTTTCTAGAAGTAGCCCACGACAACACGTAGATAACTTATCTAGTATGAACTAAATAAATTAGTTAACATTGGTTTAACTCAAACTTATTCAATTTATTTTAATAATACCCTTAAATCATTATCAATTTTCTACAAAAATTCAAATCCCTTCACATTTATTGAAATTTTCAACGTAACAATAAAATCGACAAAATATAAAACGTATCTATTAAATAAGATATTATTTATTTCATTACAAAACATCTTAGTCACAAAATCAGAATCAATTTCATCAAATTATAAACAAATATGATTTTTTTAAATATAAAAAAATTATAATATTTACAAATCATACATTCATACAACAAATTTCTACGAGAGAAAGTTATAAAACAAGTAAACACACAAACAAACTATATATACTACATTAAAATGCCAAAAAAATTAATTAAAAAAATAGATAGTTTTGCTTACTTGACGTGGAGAATTCAAAAAAATAAAATAAAAAAAAACATAACCACAATAGGAATGTTGATAGATCGAGTCTTGGGGTAACTGGATTTATAGTGATGAGAGTTTGATTTGTAATGAAAGGTGGGGGGTTTCTATTATTTGCAGAGAAAAATGAAGGAAGAAGAAGAAGAAGAAGAAGAAAAAGAAATTGGGAGGGGGGAGGGGTTGCTTGTGAAGTCATAACTTAAATATTACCGATAGATATTAGCGATGAGTTTATTTCGTTGGTAAAACTGTCTGTAACAATAAAACATTATTTTTTTTATTTTTTATTTTTATATTATAATTCGCTGGTATACACTGGAGGAAAATTTATATCGGTGTATATGGTGTATATTAAAGGACATAACATAACAATATTTTATCAGTAAATTTCATCATAATTTACTGTTAGAATTGTTTCCAGTAGTATTTATTAATTTTCTGGTCATGGGGCACATGTGTACGAGGAGGTAAAGTATTTTGTAAAACAATACATATGGTTATACCAATAACTATTCCTACCGACAGCATCAACACAGGCCTTTCGATTTTTCTTATCCGCGGCCCCATCAGAATCAATTTAACCGCATGCAGAACCCGCTGAGGTGCTCTTTGAGGGGCAGTAGACAGATGTTTGTAACTGTCCAGAAACTCCTGATGTTGCTTCAGTGCCACTCGAGGAGCTGCATACAGGTCGAATACCTGAATCCACCGTTCCTTAAAACCTGTGGCCTGATAAGAATTATATATAAGCCCCAGTGGAGAAAGAAGTACTGCACCAAACTAGTTGGGCTCTGCAGCACCCACCACCTTGCTAGACAACATACATCTGCTTTTATTTTATTTTAATTAATTATTTGTCTTATATTTTGTAAAATAGTAAGATTTTGGTAAAAAAAGAAATTGGTTCAGTCCTCCTGTCACAATATCATTCCTCAACAATTAAATTGAACGTAGAAAGAATTGGTATCAAGTAAGAATTTCACCATACATGGGCACAAGAAAATATTTTCTACGAGTAAAATATCAACTACTTTGAAAACCCATTTCTCCTTGCTTAGACCAGTATCCTAGTGCTAAACACAGCCCAACTCTTAGCTACAACCTCAACAAGATATGTTCTACACACTTGGCACACGTTTATAGGCTCCAAACTGTCATGTCAGCAAGTAAAATCTAGCAAGATGACGACCCATAAATTAACTCTTTACAGTGAAAAACTTGCACAGCATCTAGAGCGAGTAAAAAAGGGTTCTGATGAAAGGGAAGCGATGAGGCAAGTTATAAAGAAAGAGAAAAATGAGAGGCCTGAAATGGTTTACTTACATTCTTGTGCTACGCTTGTGTACAAGAAAGAACTTGGCTTACCTTATCCTATCCACCTCTCAATCCCTCTCTCTCTCTCTCTCTATATCCTCTTCCCAGTAGCAGTCTCTCTCGTTCTCTCATATTCTCCTTAATTAGCCCATGTCCCAAGTTTTCCTTTCACTTAAAGATTTTATTATGCTCAACAATATCCTACACAAACTAACTTCAATTCAGTTCCCTTTCTTTTCTTCTACTCTATCTGTCCCCATCCTTCTCCTCACCATATAAAAGCAGCTTCTTGCTTGAGCCATGAACTGGTTACGCATGCTTGCTAGCTAGCTAAATCTCCCCCCCTTTAATTATCCCTCTATTTGTTAAAAAAGAATAAAAAATCCTGCACTTTTGCATTATTATTTTGTTTTCTTGGTGCTTCCTGTCCTTGCTCCACATATATTTGTTTCTTAATTCCTTGGGGTTTTTTCTTATGAGTGTTCGACGAAAGATTCTGTAAATTATTTTCCATGCAGAGAAGTTTAGTCGATAAATTCAATCTGGGATATAGTTTTTATCGTCAATTGAAGGAGTACTTCTTATAACCAATCAAAACAGATTTCTTTTCCTTCATTCGCAACAACGATATGGCTCCCAAGACTGGAAAGGCCAAGCCTCATAAAGCTAAAGGAGAGAAAAAGAAGAAGGAAGAAAAAGGTTATTAATTCTATCATATATATATATATATTCATTGCATCAGTCATCATATTACTTTCTCCTTCTCCTCCTCCTCCTCCTCCCTATCTTTTTATCTTATTGAGTTTATTATTTGGATTATCAGGCCCTACATAAGTTCGAAGAAAATGTATGGCTCACAAATTTTCTTCTCCATTTTCTTATCCTTTCTGCAACCAATTGGACCTTTTAGCTAGATTGCTTAGATAAAAACATTCTCTGTGTGTATGCACATGATATGAATGCGAGCAAGACGATGGATTGAATTATTGTCATTTTTTTTTTGAGAATGCTGAATTTGGGTCTTGTTGATTTTGTATGGAATGTTGTACAGTTTTGCCTACTGTCATAGAAGTCACCGTTGAAACGCCGGACGATTCTCAAGTGTCTCTCAAGGTAAATGTACTTTCATGTATAGTTTTGTTGTTGTTGTTGAGTTTTTAATTAAATAATATAAAAATTGAAGAAAAAACTGTTCAAAATTAATTAAGTTATATTGACTTTAAGAATAATATATCTCTATTGATCCAAAAAAAAAATATATTTCTTTTGTCAAATTAATAATTAATGAGGTGTAATTTGCTTGTTATTATCTTCTGCTTTTTCGTATTTGTTTTGTTGTTTTTGGTAGGTATATATTTCGATAATACTCCGGTTTTTTTATTATATTTTCTATTTTTTCTGCTCGGTTTCTAAGACCTTTTTTGTTGTTGCGTATATTTGTAGGGCATCTCCACGGACAGGATCTTGGATGTAAGAAAGCTTTTGGGTGTGCATGTCGAGACATGCCACTTGACCAATTTCTCCTTGTCTCACGAGGTAACTAGCCCTTCTATTTTAATTAATTTATACTCTTAGCCCCCAAACTAATTTTTATTTTTTTTTTAATTTTTTTAATTTAAATTAATTTTTAGGTATTTTTAATTAATGTAAAAAAATATATTTTTTAAAAATGTTTTAATATATTAAAAAACAATAATTGGAGTGCTAACGGCTTTTTTTCCCTCAAACTCATTGACTCCAACCACGCTCGCAGGTACGGGGACCCAGACTCAAAGATTCAGTGGACATCATCTTGCTCAAACCCTGCCACCTCACCATTACAGAAGGTAAGCCCCTCATATCAACGGTCAAAACTTCAACACCCACTCTATCTCACTAAGCACCACCAACAGCGTACTGCTACCCAAAAAACCCCGATTTTTTACTTAACGAGAATTCAAAATTTCTGTTGCAGAGGACTACACAGAAGAACAATCCATAGCTCACATCCACCGGCTCCTCGACATCGTCGCCTGCACCACCTCATTCGGCGCCTCTTCCACTTCTCCGACAAAAACACCGGGTCGAACCGGAGGTTCAAAGGATTCCGGTTCGACTGAGACGGGCGGAGATAACAAGAAAATCGTGAACAAGAGTGGCAAGGATGCTTGTACGGACGCGATGGAGAAAGCGGATGCGGCGGTTTCCATGTGCCCGCCGCCACGGCTTGGCCAGTTTTATGAATTCTTCTCTTTCTCGCACCTCACGCCGCCGGTTCAATGTCAGCTTTCATTTTCATTATAATTATAATAACAACTATAATTATGCAAAAAAATACGATTTTTTAATATAATTTTTTTTTTGAATCTTGTTGATTTCAGATATCAGGAGATCGAGTCGTCCTTTCCTTGAAGATAAAACGGAAGATGATTTCTTCCAGATAGACGTGAGAGTTTTTGTTTTTTATGAATAGTTTGATTTTTAGTGGTTTTGGTTTAAAATTAAGGAATATTTTTGGAAATGGAAAAATTCAGGTTAGGGTTTGCAGTGGGAAGCCAATGACAATTGTTGCTTCGCGGGAAGGATTCTATCCAGCTGGAAAACGCGCTCTTCTTTGTCGCTCTTTGGTTAGTTTGTTGCAGCAGATTAGCAGAGTTTTTGATTCTGTAAGTTCTAATTCCAAACTGACATGTCGTTTGTGTGTTTTTGCTTTATTTTTACAATGAAAATCAAAGTCAGTCACCGGTGGTGTTTTTAAAGCTATAATTTTTTGTTTTAGGCATACAAAGCTCTTATGAAAGCTTTCACTGAGCATAATAAAGTAAGCCTTCCCTTCTCTTTAGCTCTTAGGTTTTAATAAGACTATAAGAGATGTTTGACTGTTAATTTTGTATTTTATGTTAATTGTTTGTTTCAGTTTGGTAACCTTCCTTATGGTTTTCGAGCGAACACGTGGGTTGTTCCACCGCTTGTTGCTGATAATCCTTCTGTTTTTCCGCCACTTCCTGTGGAGGATGAGAATTGGGGAGGTAATGGAGGAGGACAAGGAAGAGATGGGAAACATGATTACAGGCCATGGGCGAAGGAGTTTGCGATTTTGGCAACAATGCCTTGTAAAACAGCAGAAGAGAGGCAAATTCGGGACCGGAAAGCCTTTCTGCTTCATAGTTTATTTGTCGATGTTTCTGTTTTTAAAGCTGTTGCAGCAATCAAAAGTATCATTGAAAATCAGTGCTTTTTAAGTGATACTGTGAAGTCGTTTTTGCATGAGGAAAGAGTTGGAGATTTGATTATTATCATTACGAGAGATGTGTCAGATGCTAGCACCAAGTTGGATTGTAAAAATGATGGGTGCCAGGTTCTTGGAGTGTCACAGGAAGAACTTGCTCGGAGAAATTTACTTAAGGGAATAACTGCTGATGAAAGTGCAACTGTTCATGTGAGTAGTCTAATTGCTACATTTGCTCATTATGTTTTTCCTGAAGTAGTTGTATGAGTTGCTGAAGTGGGCTTATGATCTTGTAGGATACTCTCACTTTAGGTGTAGTGGTTGTTCGACATTGTGGCTTCACAGCTGTTGTTAAAGTTTCTTCTGAGGTGAACTGGGAAGGGGATCCTATTCCCCAGGACATTTCCATTGAGGACCCCTCTGAAGGAGGCGCCAATGCCTTAAATGTTAATAGGTCAGTTCATTTCAAACGCTTTATTGCTGTACAGGACATGCATTTATTCATGTTTTAGACCTAATGAACTGCTTATTTGTTGAATCCTCTTAAATCAGATCAGTTTTCTCTTAACTCTTCTCTGTTTCTTAATGACACATGGATATGTGTATGCAATTGTACTCAAACAGACCCACTATCCAGAGAAATTACGCTTTGATGGCTTATAATAAAATCCATTGTTCCATAAGAGCATCCACAGTTGTTAATTGTCATTTTCTTACTTTTCAGCTTGAGGATGCTATTGCATAAGTCATCGACGCCCCAGTCATCTAATACACTCCAGCGACTACAAGGTGGAGATCTCGAAATTTTACACTCTGCCAGGTCTTTGGTGAGGAAAATACTAGAGGATAGTTTGTTGAAGCTACAGGAAGAATCCAGTAGATACACGAAATCTATCAGATGGGAGCTAGGAGCATGTTGGGTTCAACATTTGCAAAATCAAACTGAGGCTAAGAAAAATGAAGAAACTAATCCTGAGCCTGCTGTCAAGGGGCTTGGAAAGCAAGGTGCATTGTTAAGGGAGATAAAGAAGAAAACTGATGTCAAGACTGGCAAAACTGAAGAGGGAAAGGATGTTTATGCTGGTAACAACCTTGACATGAGCAAGAAACCTGATAGCACTAATCAGGAAGAAATGGAGAAAAAAGATGAGGAAATGAAAGTAATATGGAAAAAGCTGCTTCCTGAAGCAGCATATCTGCGACTTAGAGAATCAGAAACCGGTCTTCACCTCAAGGTTTGTTTACTACTTTCCAAGGAGAACATCTATCTGCTTAAATTTGTTCCGTGTATTTTTCTAGACTTAAACAACTAACTCATTTCTTCAAGAGTTGATCTTCAGGGAGTCTTGACCTTCTATATTTACTTGCTTATACTTAATGCTAAATATTTAACATTAGTTATTTATAATTATCATTGTGATAATTGCTTATTTATCTTGTTGAGAAGAGGAACCCCCAGTATTCTGATTTTATCAATCAATCATATTCAAATTCATATTTTCTGTGGTTATGTTGATTTTGCAGACACCTGATGAGTTGATTGAAATGGCATATAAATACTATGCTGACACTGCTCTTCCAAAACTGGTTAGTTTTTTGATAATCGACTTTTCTTTTTTGAATCCTAAGATGTTTCGGTGTTAATATGAGTGATTCATGTGGCTTCAATATCTTAGGTGGCAGATTTTGGCTCCCTGGAACTTTCACCAGTTGATGGAAGAACATTGACAGATTTTATGCATACACGGGGTTTGCAGATGTGTTCTTTGGGGCGTGTGGTAATTTACCTTTTGTGAAAGTTCTGTCTTGTTATTTTCTATTCCAAACAAGAAAATCTTTTGTTAATGCTATCAGAGTTGGCTTATCTATATAGCTGGATTCAGAAGCTTTATTATTTTTTTCTTTTCTTCTATCATTCTAGGTTGAACTTGCAGACAAGCTCCCTCACGTGCAATCACTATGTATACATGAAATGATTGTCCGAGCCTACAAGCACATTTTACAAGCTGTTGTGGCATCAGTTAATGACGTTGCTGACTTGGCTGCTTGCATTGCATCATGTCTAAATATATTGTTAGGAACGCCTTCAACTGAAACTGAGGACTCAGATATCATAAATGATGAGAAACTAAAGTGTAAGTGGGTGGAAACCTTCGTTGGAAAGAGGTTTGGGTGGCAGTGGAAGCATGAGAGCTACCAGGATCTAAGAAAGTTTGCCATTCTTCGTGGACTGTCCCACAAGGTTTGAATATATGACCCTCCTGCTACTGCTTGAGAAGCCTCACAGTGTGTATAATAATCCATCTTAAGTTTATAAGTGAAGTCATCTTCTGTCAGGTTGGCCTTGAGCTTCTTCCCAGGGACTATGATATGGACAATGCTTTTCCTTTCAAGAGGTCTGATATTATAAGCATGGTTCCTGTATACAAGGTAAAGATACTAGTAACTCGTTTAAAAACTTCCATTTTTCTTGTAGTATCTGACAATATACTTCTCCTATAGCATGTTGCATGTTCATCTGCGGATGGACGTACCCTGCTAGAATCATCCAAAACTTCCTTAGATAAAGGTAAATTGGAGGATGCTGTAAACTATGGAACTAAGGTACATTATAACTTTTCTTGTGGAGATGACTTCTTACTCTTATCGATTTGTAAAACCAGTAATGTTAACATATATGTGATATTGAATTTTGAAGGCACTGTCAAAACTCGTGTCAGTCTGTGGCCCTTACCATCGAATGACTGCGGGAGCATATAGTCTTCTGGCTGTAGTTCTCTACCATACTGGGGATTTTAATCAGGTATGTGCTTTAAGATGTTTTAAAACTTCTATACATCCACTGCATGCCAAGCGATAAGTAGCAGCAGCATGTATCTAGTTATTTAAACTTTTGGGAAACTCAAGATGGTGGAATTTATAGTTAATGTCTTTTTTGTCTTTCTCAAAATGATTTGAACATCAATTTTCTCCTTTTTAATCGGTTTGGTTTGTTTGGTATTGTTGATGATCACATGTTTAAGAATGAGCACAATTTTGCTCAGTTTGTTATACGTGGAAGAAGGACTATCTTGTCACTTGGCTTTTCTACAGATATCAAAGGATATTGAATTTTATTTGCATAAACAAATGGATTCAAGATTATAATCAAAAGAAATAATAGAAGGATACAAATTAAACTCTGAGAAAGAAGAATTGTTGAGAGTTAAGTTCGGTTAGAAATCTTAATACATGTTTAGTTGTCATAGATACCTCACCTCGTGATGCCTGTCTTGACATGATATTCTGAGTTTGACTTTGAAAAAGATCTTAGCGTAGCTATGAGTCCTAAAGAGCTTGAATATAAACAGTTTAGAGTGTTTACAGTATGTAAAAGAACTGGATTGCCATTCCATTCCTGAAGGTTTGGTAAATACTTTATGCTTTTATGTGTTTGGTATTTTTATTATGAGGTTAATGAGTTTCATTATGCAATTACCAAAAATCAAGAACCTCCGAGTTCTATACTGATCTCTAATACTCTATCTATTGTTCTATACTGGTGTGCGTTTCCATGTTCTTCATTAGGTATTTTGTGTTGTTTATGGAGAATCACAAAGATAAAGGGAGAATTTACTCCCATACTTCTTTGCATGATTATCCTAGTTACTGCGGGGGAAATTTGAAACAGTAATATAAATAAAGAAGACAACTTGCATCAAGTCCATGAAATCCAAAAGGAGAAAGCAATTAAAGTTCGAAATTCTTTTATATCTTAAGTACAATCTGAATCAAGTAAAGTAGCAGTTTCATATGTGAGGTAAAACTTGTAAAGGGAGCAGTTTCCTTAACAAATAGAGTATGCTGTACTTTTTTTGAAGTGTTACCTTCAAGATTCAAGATTCAAGCGCACCATTACATGTTTTAATATATTTCTGCTTGTCATCTAATTGGTGTAGTGTCGTGATTTTCTGTACTGACCTCCTCCACTTTATTTAGGCTACCATTTATCAACAAAAAGCATTGGATATTAATGAGAGGGAGCTTGGACTTGATCATCCTGATACAATGAAAAGTTACGGGGATTTAGCTGTCTTCTACTATCGTCTTCAACATACGGAATTGGCCTTGAAGTACGTTTTATTATTTTCCTAACCAAAAACTAATTTTCTACCTGACTGTGGCTCCGCAATGGCTATCCTCTCTACTTTTTCATAGCTTTATGTGGTGCCATGGGCTACTGTATGGTGCTATGTGATGAGTATAAACTTTTATTGAGGCTCTTAGCGTATAGAATTCAGGCTTGTCTCACTTTATTCACTGGTAGGACAATAGATAAACACCTTAGTTAAAGGCAAGAGGGACTTTCTCTATTTAAATCGTGGAAAGAAAATATAATTGTCAATTAAAAGATTATGTTATTTGGGGCTTCCATTATTACGAGTTAAAATTAACCATCTCATTGGAGTTTTCTGAAATGCTCTCAGGAAAAACCAAAACACCAACATCGAGACAAAAAGCTTTCACATCCAAAAGGGGGTCTTAGAAAGGAATTTTAAGAATTTTTCACGCACATTGAGCTGGAAAAACAAAGAATCTGATGCCAACCCTGTGATAAAAATAAAATAAAATATTATGGTGCTGGAGTGGGGCAGGCAGTGCATCTATAAGAATGAAATATAGTTAATTCTTTCAGGAGTTATAACCAGTATCAAGGGAAATGCCCTAATGGCTACCTTTTTGCTTTTCCAGGTATGTCAATCGTGCACTGTATCTTTTGCATCTAACGTGCGGGCCATCTCATCCAAATACTGCTGCGACGTATATCAATGTAGCAATGATGGAAGAAGGATTAGGGAACGTGCATGTTGCTCTTAGGTACCTTCACGAGGCTCTAAAGTGTAACCAGAGACTTCTTGGAGCAGATCATATACAGGCAAGTTCTTTCCCCCCCCTCTCTATCAATAAGAAAACTTTAACAGTTCGGTTATTCATACAGCCTTCAATCAGAAGCACAAAATAGAAAACAGTAATTATAGACTACAAAATCTGAAATGCATAATCATCCTCTCCAATTTGTACTTTACACACCAGTTACTGTTGGCAAGCCAGCTCTTCCTTATATTGGCTGCTTCGTACTTTTTGGCTGAATTTCAAGGTTTGGTCAAGAAAATATTTGTTTTCTTTATACAACATAAGTTATTATGGTCTTTCTTCCGTGATTTACAGATAGCCTTCACTACTCAAAATAATTAATACCTAGAAAATGAAACAAGAA
>Ga0325410_1003625_pt1 | contig 17453 bp, 9 predicted proteins | sample PopdelMetagenome_16_FD_206182 | JGI IMG/M metagenome (GOLD analysis project Ga0325410, IMG submission 206182) | Populus deltoides microbial communities from Bellville, Georgia, United States - Xylem-PdIQD-R3 | ecosystem: Host-associated > Plants > Phyllosphere > Stem > Wood/Secondary xylem...
GAGGATCAAATTGATTTTTTTAAAACTTATACTATTGTAGTTCATAGGAAAATATAAAAAAATGAATAGTAATTAGTGTATAGTAAAAACTCCTCACCAGCTTTATGTATAATTTCTTGGAACTTTAGCTAACAATTAAGAAAAGTGCTAATATCATTATGAATAACGTGATGCTTCAGTATGCATCACTCACTCATTAGCTACACTTAACGACTAATTAATAACAAATAAATATCAATACCATTTTATTAATTTAAATTAAATTTTTTGTATCTATATGGTTTTTCAATTAAGATCTTGAAAACTGGCAACAATCAACTCAATAAAAACAATCAATTGTACAAGAATATCTATTAATTATTGAAAATATTTCTCTTATGCAAGGAAATATATATATATATATATATTGTACTGTTGTCATTGCATGATATGGATACATCAAGTCCATACAAGAGAGGCAATGGCTGTATAAGCTAGAGCATGGCAATCAAGAAATGGCGCGTGCATGTGAAAGATTGTTCTACCTTCTACGTACTTTCAGAAGGTTGACTAAATTTCAGGCTACATAAACGGACACCAAACCCTCTTCAACCTACCGAATTTGAAACTAAAATTTGAGCAATTAACCTAAGATTGTCCAAAAGTTTGCCCCGAATATAGATCTACGTGCATGGAACTTTCTCTATGTTTAACCATTAGAATCGCCAAACAACCTCATTACCCCATTTGATCATATTCCAAAATAATACCTACTCTGTTTGCAGTCTCTCGTCCTCAAACCTCGAGAAACCCCACGTTTCCATCCCCGAATCTCTCCATTAAGCTAGCACAAACACACGCATACAAACTCACTATCCCACATTCCAACCAACCATTGTATATATATATAACTATCAACTGAATTCTTTCCCACACATCACATTTATAGCTAGCTCAAATAATTAACCATCTTCTAAGAGATCCAAGAGCCTAACCGCCTCTTTCCTTCGCTTCATATATAAACACATCCAATTCTCTCATTCTCTATAAATCATTCCCTTTATTTCTCTACTTGTTCTTGGATTCTCTAATAGGCTCTTGGATTCTGAGTTTGAATTTGTTTTGTTTTTGCCTCATGGGTACCTCAATGAGATCATGGATGGCCATTTTGATCATGGTTTGGCTTACTCTCGTTCAAGGAATTTTTGTGGCTGTTGATGCTACTTTTAACTACAAGGATGCCCTTACTAAGTCTATTATTTTCCTAGAAGCACAAAGATCAGGAAAACTTCCTCCAAACCACAGGCCACAATGGAGAGGAGATTCTGGCCTCGACGATGGTAAACTTGCAAATGTGAGTCCCCTCCCTAATTAATTTCTCTACAATGTTATAATTCATCAACGTTGCATGAGCACTTATGATCTTTGTTAATGATTTAAATTATCTTGCTTGAACTTGTTTTAGGTGGACCTTGTTGGGGGATATTATGATGCAGGAGACAATGTGAAATATGGACTGCCAATGGCTTTTACTGTTACCACTCTGGCTTGGGGTGCTCTCGCTTATCACAAAGAGCTCCATGCCACAGGCGAGCTGCCCCATGTACGTTCTGCCATTAAATGGGGCACAGATTATTTTCTTAAAGCCAGTTCCAGGAAGAACCGTTTGTACGTGCAGGTAACATATATAATTTTTCATATTCATTAATTATATCATAAATGATTTAATCTTAATTTGAGTTGCTGATAATTGTTTGTTGGGTGCGAATTATATAAAGGTGGGAGACCCAGTGCTGGATCATCAATGTTGGGTTAGACCAGAAAATATGAGGACACCAAGAACTGTGTTGAGGATTGATGAGAATAACCCGGGAACAGAGATTGCAGCTGAAACTTCAGCTGCAATGGCTGCTGCTTCCATTGTATTTCGACACACTAATCGTACCTATTCCCGTAGACTCCTCAACAAAGCCAAGTTGGTAGGTTTTTTTCATCCACACTCGTGCATGTTTCCCTTAATTAGTTAATTTGTTCTTTACCTATCTTTTCTCATTTCTATTCTTGCAATGTTGGGATTGTCTTGATTGTACAAATATATCTTTTGTGATTGATTATTTCTTTTTATTAATTCCCTTCCTTTTCAGCTGTTTGAATTTGCTAGAACACACAAGAAAACCTTTGATGGAGAATGCCCTTTTTATTGCTCTTTCTCAGGCTACAATGTAAGCTCTCCCCCCATCTCTCAAGTAAAATATAGATTATATGTTTAATATGGGACACAAGCAAGATGGCAATGGATATCTACAAGGATGACAATATTATTATATTCATGGCTCATTTGTTTATTATATCTATATCTAATAGGTAAAAAAATTAAAAATTTATACTTTATTTATCGAATTTCAGATATTCATACAATGATATATTATCTCAATTCTATTATTATTCAACATAAAATAAAATAATATATATATATATATATATATAAGCATACTAAACTTATTATGCTTTGGGTATATCTTTTTGTTCTTATTAAAATTAGAATCCAAGAATATCTTTTTAAAAGTGAAAGACCTCTCTCCTAATTAATTAACCAGACATATTTGAGGAAGTTTATTTATGAGCATACTAAAAATATCGAGAAATAAATGTTATCTTAATTAAGCTAGTGAATACTGATGCAAATGCAGGATGAGCTGTTGTGGTCAGCAACATGGTTGTACAAGGCCACCACTAAGCCTATGTACTTAAAGTACATCAAAGAAGAAGCCACTAGTGCTGCTGTGGCTGAGTTTAGCTGGGACCTTAAATACGCTGGAGCCCAAGTCCTCCTCTCTAAGGTGAGAATCATCTCTCTCTCTTTCCCTCTGAAAATGGTAACTGATTTCACTCAAATATGGTTCGTTAATTAGTACTAATTTTCTGAAGCTAAATAATCACAGATTGAGATGATATAATTTTCACTTGATATAATTGCAGCTGTATTTTGAGGGAGTGAAGGATTTGGAATCCTATAAGAAAGACGCTGACAGTTTTATATGCTCAGTGCTGCCTGGTAGCCCCTTCCATCAAGTATATATCTCTCCTGGTGGTATGATTAACTTGAGAGATGGGGCCAACACTCAATATGTTACCAGCACAGCTTTCTTGTTTAGTGTCTACAGTGATATCCTTGCCGAACACAATCAAAAAGTACAGTGTGGAAACCAAGCATTTGACTCTACCCGCGTCATGGCTTTCGCCAAGCAACAGATAGATTACTTGCTAGGGAGCAACCCTGAAAAAAGATCATATATGGTAGGGTTTGGACACAATCCACCAGTGCAAGCACACCATAGAGGCGCTTCTGTTCCTGTGATGTCTACTAATACAATAGTGAACTGTGGCACGAGCTTTGCTAACTGGTTCAACAAGGATGCACCAAACCCTCATGAACTAACTGGTGCCTTTGTGGGTGGACCTGACCGGTTCGACAATTTTGTTGATAAGCGTTGGGATTCATCTAAAACCGAGCCTTGCACGTACGTTAACTCTATTTCAGTTGGTGTTTTGGCAAAGCTTGCAACAGATGGCCGTGTCTAATAATCAGTCACTAATCCATTCCATTATCTGTTGTTTAGTGATTGATCATGAGCACTCAAAGTACGTGTGTGTGTGTCTACATATATATATATATATAGTCCAAAGACTGAATTTTGCATGCCTCAACACTTCTTCTTTTCCATCAATTCCATTGACACCAGAGAATATAATGATATGTAATGTGATTTTCAATGGTGTTTAGTGTAGGGAAATAAAGCTAGTGTAGTTTTGCCAGCATTCTATCTGGGTATGTATATTTTTCCACACAAAGTGGATTAATTTGCAACTATGAACAGATACACTGGTTGCCCTAATTGTGAACTATAATTGAATCTTGGCTATGATCATTTGCGAGGATATGGCACTTCAATTTGTATTTGTAGAACGATGGGTTATATTGTTGAGATATATATTTACCGGTTTTTATACTTCTTTTCTTTCTTTATCAAACCAAATATTTTACAAGAAAGGGTTTGGTTTGATATATCATGTTTGTTAAATCCTAGTCTTCTAGATTCTAAGATGGCATGGATTATTTCATATGTTTATTAAATTTTTTAAAAATTACCTAATTTAATCATTTATCCTCTAAATCTTTTTATGGATGTTAAGAAAATTCCACTTTTATACAATCTCTCGTAACAGTTTTTATTTTGAAAAAAAAATCCTTTTATAAGCTGAAATATAAGATTAAGAAAAATAGAATTGCAGACAACTGATGTATCTTCCATTGATTGAACTCTTGTGTATATATATACACTTACGCGCTGTGTTTTTCTGGTCTCCTTCAACCTTTTGCGACATCCATTTAGAGATAATCTAACAACATTATCCTATGGTTTAAAAGACAAACATTGGTTGTAATAGATACCTAGGATATATATATATATAGGAGTACACCAATCAACAGCTCTCAAATGCAATGCCTTCAAGCGGGAGTTTAGTCTACAAATGGAGAAAGCTGAAGACCATGAAATAGTTTACCTTGTTCTTCAGACAAAAACAGAATGGAGAGGGACAATTTATCACATGGACTAATTTAATGAGATCTGGAGAACTTTGACTCATAAAATAAAAGCTAATAATTAATTACACTGAAAATTACAAATTATACTTTAACACTCCCTTTTAATTTGTAATTTTTAAAAACTCCTTAAATTGTTGAAACTTTTCAACTGGAACAACTTTTGTGAGAACATCTATAGGTTAATTATTTATATTGATAAACTTTAGTTGTATCTTTTTCTTGCTAACTATGTATTTGATAAAATGATACCTTAACTGCATATGTTTTGATTTTGTATGAAAAACTGGATTTTTGATCATTACAATTGCTATCATGTTATCATATAATATGACAGTAGGATTAATGACCTTTTGATGCAAATTAGAAAGAATTCTCCTTAGCCATATTGATTGACATACTACTTTATTTGCATAAATGTATTCTGCCTCTGCATTAGATAAAGCTATAGAATCCTGTTTCCTTGAACACCATGAAATTATATTTGTTTCTAGACAAAACACATAAGATGTACTCTTTCTATCTCGCAGCTTCCAGTCTAATTACTGTCAGAATAACCAATCAACCTGTTATCTTCTTGTTTCTTATACAAAATTCCATGACGCTTTGTTCTTTAAAGATATCGCATGATTCTTTTTATTGCTGTAAAATGAATTTTGTTAAGATCCTTCATAAATCTGGAAATAATACTTACTGAGAATAATATATCAGGTCTTAAATTTGTGAGATAGATTAAAGATCCAACAAGACTTTGAAAAATCTTAGAATCCATCTTAGCAGCACTATCATTCTGTTGTGACTTCTTATTTGCTGCCATAAGAGATGTTATTGGTTTACATTATGACATGTTGAATATCTTGAAAAGATCTGCAACATACTTTTCTTGTGAAATAGAAATTTCTTCTAAAGATCGCTTCACTTGAATGCCAAGAAAATATTTTATCAATCTAATATCTGACATTTCGAATTCTTTCATCGCAGCATTCTTGAATTCTGCAATCATATCTTTACTTGTTTCTGCATATGTTAGATCATCAACATAGAGACAAATCATTAAAAAGTCTTCTCCATTTTTTTTCACATAGAGTGATGATTCAGATTGACTTCTTTCAAATCCATTCTGATAAAAATAAAGATCAATTTTGTTGTTCCATGTTCTTGATGCCTGTTTTAATCCATAAAGAGCTTTATAAAGTCTATACTTTTTTCTTCTTTTCCTTTTAATTTATATCTTGAAGGCTGCTCAACATAGACCTTTTCCTGCAATTCTCCATTAAGAAATGTTGGACTTAACATCAAATTGAAAAACCTGCAATTGAAGTTGTGCAACTAAGGCAAGAACTATTCTGATAGTTTCCATTCTTATAACAAGTGCAGAGGTTTCTATAAAATCAACTTCAGGCTCCTGTGAGTAGCCTTTTGCAACAATTCTAGCATTATGCTTCTAAATATTGTCATCCTCATTGTATTTGATCTTGAACAACCATTTTAAGCTCATTGCCTTCTTTTTTTTTGGGAGATTAACTAACTTCCATGTTTGATTCTTTTCAATACTTATCATCTCCTTTTTCATAGCTTTCCTCCATTCTTCATTTCTTACTGGTTCTTCAAAATTCCAAGGTTCACCTGAAAAGAAAGCAAAATGACAAGAGTTGTAAATGTCAGTTAATGGTCGAAATCTCCTTGGAGGAGATTCCAAGTCTGATTCTTCATTAGAACTTGATGAGCTTCCATCATTCTGAGAACCAATTTTATTTTGAGAAGAAGAATTGGAAACATCAATCAGCTTTGGAACTTCAAATAACTCCAGTGTTGCCGATTCTAGATTAACCGAATCTTTCCATTTCCAAGCTGTAGATTCAAAAAAATAACATCTCTGGAAAGAAGTAACTGATCATTTCTAAGATTGAAGAGTTGAAAGCCTTTTGATTCATCACTATAGCCAATGAAGATAAGTCTCTCTCCTTTTTTATCAAACTTATCTCTGCTTTGAGAAGGAATAAGAGCATAAGCAATATTGCCAAAGACTTTAAGATGACTGACATCATGTTTTTTTTATATCATGCTTGAACCCAAAACTTATTAGGAAGTCTTTTCCCCTTTAACATGTTTCTTGCCATTTCTTCAATAGCTCCATTCTTCCTTTCTACAACTCCATTTTGCTGAGGAGTATGTCGAGCAGTAAGATGCCTTTGAATACCATTTTCTTTGCAATAATCAAGAAAAGACTTGTAAATAAACTCTCCCTCGTGATCTATCCTTAGAGTCTTTATCTGGCACCCACTTTGCAATTGGATAAAAATTAAAATAAAAATTAAATTAAAAGGCAATTATAAATTTTCTATTGAAGGGTGAAATTAAAAAGAAAATAACTTTAAGAAAAGGACAAAAAAACTCAAAAGAATGAGAACCAAATTGAAAAAAATAATATACTATAAACTTGAATTGAATGATGAAATTGAAACTAACAAAACTTTGATAAAAGGGTCAAGAAAAAAAATAGAAAATCAAAAGAATAAGTAGCTAATAAAAAAATATATATATATGACAAAGTAGGATAGAATGATGAAATTAAAAACAAATAAAACTTTTACAAAAAAGTTAAGAACAACAACCAAAATTCAAAAAAATAAGAACTGAAGTTGGAATATCGACAAGAAAAAGAACCACTTGATATTTTTTAGGAAGGAGAGAGAAAATAAGTTGAAAAAAAAACCTCATTGGTAATAAACCGCCATGCCTCCACCGACACTCATCGCACCAATAAAAAGAGAACATAACGAATCTTTCAACGACACGGTGTGAAGACATTTTTTGCCGGTGGAAAGACGCCTCCCACGTGCCAACATCTTTTTTTAATTGAAATATTAATTAATCTTTGTTAAAAGATCAAAATACCCTTGGACACATGGTTTAATTTTTTTATTTAAAGGGTAAACTTGTCATTTTACTATATTAAAAAGACATAAATACCCCTATATACTAGTTTTTAAAACTGACATGAATGGTAATTAGGTTATTTTACTGTTATTAAAAAACCAGAGAAGACTCTTATACTACCAATCAATTTCTTAGTAATTTATGGATTGTATGAGAAAACCGAATCAAGACATTTATTTTATTTTTGAAAGGGCAAACACTGGAACTACACTACAATGCAGTGGAGCGTAGGAAAATATATCTATGGCCGAATAAACTTACCTTCCATTTTAGCTTTTTTGTTATTTATATTGCAAACTGGGTGTCCATTTACTCTTAATTCAGTAACTCGCGGTAAATCTTGAGCTTTGGATCCGAAAGGACACTAGCCGAAGCAAAAGGCACAAAGTCTTGTGAAGGCATCTGTGCTCCAAGCCATACCCCTCCTGTCAGTGTGGGCGGATGCCCTCTGTGCCCACACTGTGACTTCACCCCTGCTTGTGGTCGGTGTGGCCTAGCCAGCCATAGAGGAGCCATTCTCCTCGCCCACCCACTCCCTATGATAAAAGCCTAAATGGCTTAGGATTGCTGTCGCCTTCTAGGGGCAGTTTCGGTGGTGGTAAACTTGTAATTTGAACCTATATTTGCCGATGTTAGCTGGTTTTTTTGGTCATTCTAACTGTTGAAACAAGTCCTCATTGCAATGTTAGCTGGTTTTTCTTCGTGGACTTTCTCAGGCTTCTTATTGGTGTGATCCCATCTAGTCTTCAGACCTGGTCCAATAACATGTTTTTATTTGTTCAAAAATCAAACGAAGAAATTAAACTCTAAAAATTATATGTATATATAATTTAAAACATGCTATTATAGGGAAACCCTCATGTTAGTCTCCAACTTGTATATCCTTTCTCAATTACATTTATAACCTATGAATTTTATCAATCAGGTTCCAGACATTTCAAAATATTCTCAATTAGTGTTTTTTTTTTTTTGTCAACGTTGTCGGTATTCTTGTCAAATCTTCTCAAAACCGATGTCTGTTTTAGACATAAATATACATATTAGATTAAAAAAAATGTGAATGCTCATAAAAAACAGTTCCTCTATTTTTAAAAGATAAATTAATTAATCTTTTTTTCAAATAAATTAATTTATTTTTGTAATACTTATTTATTCATTTCCTTCTCTCTATTTTCTTAAAAATAAAAAACGCAAATGAACAGAAAGGACTAAATAATTAGTTTTTAAAACAAAAATAACTAATTAATTCATTTATCAAAACTAGAAGGACTTAGTTTTATAATTTAGACCGCAGGGATGCATTGGAAACCTTGGACTCCAAGGGTGAGTCATCTCCACGTGACTATTGAGGATTAGGACAGGATTGAGGATGAGGATGAATATTGAAAGTGAGCTTACCTGCAACACGTGGTCGTATGGTCTTTCAATTTCAGTGGACACATGGGTCCCACAAAACCACCATCATTTTATTTCATTTTCCCCTGTGCCTTGTGGAGAGAGAAAGAAAACCAGCCAAGTCTTCTTCCCCCTCTCTCCAGGACAGGAAGCGGGACCCGCTCTCAAATACCCAACCCAACCCAATCCTAGCCGTTGTTTGTTTGTTTTCTGGATTCCTACTCCATCTATCTAGCTATCTACCTGACCTAGCTGGATTTAGCTGTTACAAACTGTAACAATCATATTCCACCCGCTTGAGTTGAGCTTGAGCTATCTACCTGGCTAAGCCGTCGAGCAGTAATATTCAAGCCGACTTGAAATATTAGCCGCCAATACGATTTCCGTCACCAGTCTATAACATCTAATTAATAGCTTTAATAGTGATTCATTTCATATATTCTTAATAATAATAATAATAATAATGTACTCAAAACTTAGAAGTTATAAAATAAAGATTTTGAATTTTTAAATCTTATATAAGATAATAATTCTTATCAAACAATTTCTTACAATCATAATGATCATTACAGCCACAATAAAAACCATCATTTTCTCACATATATATATATATATATGACGCATACAATTTTGTTTAAGAAAATAAAATAATAGGATATTTTACGGATAAAATGCTCGGGGAATAAATGGATTCTCAAGTTATTGACTAATTAATTTCAGTACCCCAATCCTTGCACGACTTTCTTGTCGGGGACGTCATAAAATATATGGGGGGGGAAAAGATAATGATGGGATAATGTGCGTGGAGCTGAGCCAAATAAATAAGTAAATGAATAATAAAGATGTGGGTGTTATGAAAAAACGTGAAATTAAAAACGTGTGGGGCCATGAATATGGATAAGGCTAAGCGAGGAGTTTCGTCAGTTACACGTAATGGCATCGATCAAAGACACAAGAAGATAAAGATACTTGAACGTGTCTTAATTTTGAACCACTACCACCCTTTCCTCTTGCCACCTGGCCCCACCTCTTTATATTTCTTTTGTCCCCTCGTATTCTAACATTTGGGCTTCACTTTTGGTCGGCATTTACTTTTACTTTTACTTTTCTTTTTTTTTTCTCTCTTTTAATTCACTAATTGCTGTCTGAAATTACATGTTAATTACTTTATTTGCATATTTTTTCTTATGATTTTATTTTTATTTTCTTCAAGTAAATTTCCAAGGAGGCACGTTAATATTAGTAAATCAAGTTTTATTTTTTTTTTCATTTCCAAAATAAAATTATTGTTATTTTAAGATGTTGGAGTGATGGTCAGAGAGATTTGTTCACTGTTTTTATTTCTTGAGTTATTGTAAAAAATCGGCTACTAAAAATATAAAAGGTCAACACAAATTAATTTGAAAATTATAGTGACCGTTAAACCAAAAATCAAGTCAGTCATTACACGGAGTCAAATCTTAAGTCTTGAAATAAACGTTGTTGGTTATGGGAATTCAAATCTTCAATTTATTCAAACTAACAGTGTCGTTAAGGCACATGTTAGGAAAATTCTTCTTTCCTAATACTATATAATTTGTTTCTTTTGAAACCGATATTTGAAAGATTTTGAGGTATTTGGTAGTGTGTTAATTGTCATTTTTTAAAGTATTTTTTATTTAAAAGTATATTAAATAATAGTTTTTACTGTTTAAAAATTATTTTTGATATTAATATATTAAAAATTAATATTAAATAAAAAATATATTTTTATAAAACTTCGTTTGAAACTGCATCTAATATATTCGGAAATGGAGGCAATTTTTTTAAAGCAGCCATGGTACCATATCCTTTCCCCTCATTTCTATATTAGATCTAATTGTCAATTTTGGGTAGTTTCTTCAATTATTAAAAATAAATAAATAAAAATTCAAAACAAAAACACCATCACGCATCTATGATTTTCTTGTTATTTTAAGCATAAAATTCGACACCACATCTAATTCAACCTTCGTAAAATTGTCTTTTAATCTTTACATGGAGGAAATAGTACGGGAAAGATTGTGGTTGTTTTTTAAAGTGTTTTTTACTTAGAAATATATGAAAATAATATTTTTTTTATTTTTTAAAAATTATTTTTAATATCAATACATTAAAATGATCTAAAAACACAAAAAAGTATTAATTTAAGGCAAATAAAAAAATAAAAAAAATTAAAATTTTTTAAATACACTTTTAAAACGCGAAAATAAACATGATATAATTAACCAAAAACAATCATCAATAAAACAAAAAAAAAGGGATTTATTTCTATAAGTAAAATGATATTCCAATAGAATATTTTTTACACCACGTAAACAGTTTGGTTCCGTGAAGTAAACACAAAAATATTCCACAGGCAAGTATATAAAAAGAAAAAGGAAGAAAAATAGATAACAAGAACAAAGCATCAAATGTAAAACCAGAAACACAGGATAGCAGCAGTAGCACCTAATTGTTTTACGTAATTAAAAAAAAAAAATTATATATATATATATATATATATATATATATATATATATATAGGAAATTGTAACATCCATTCACGGGGTAGATAAGGATAAGGCTAAACTAAAGGGAAAAGAAACCCCCTCCTTTTTCTCTGTCTTATTTATTAATCATAAAATTTCAATTTTATTTATTTTCCCAACAGATAGTTTGCTTTCATTTAATTAATTAATTAATTAATTTATATTTCATTCCATTCTATATATAACTGAAATCAACACACCACCACTTGTTCTCTTTCTTTATTCAACCCAAATCTTTCTTAAACTAAAGGCAAAAGAGCCCAGCAAGAAAAACATCCTCTGTTTTCAAACCACGGACACAGAAAGAAGAGGATTTTGTTTTCTAGAATAATGACAATAGCAGTGGATCATAATAGTTGTAATAGCGAAAGAATAGGGTGTGTGGCGACCTCGTCGGTGGAGAGGAGGAAGGAGATGGCGGAGGAGTGTAGTCCGTCGTCTTCGACGACATCTTCTTCGTCGTCGATCGGGAAAAATAGTGATCTAACGGATGGTGGAGAAGATGGGTTGGGGGAAAATGAGGTGCAAAGTGCATATAAAGGGACTCTTGATTCCATGGAGGCTTTAGAGGAGGTCTTGCCTATGAGGTATTTTTATAAATAAATAAATATTTCTTTTGGCTTTGCGATAGCCATTTTCTTTTTCTTTTTTACTTGTAGTTTGGAATAAATTAGTTCTTTTCGGTAAATCTTAATTAATTAGATGTTTTTATTACTGCATTTGATGAGAACTTGATTTTCTTTACATGAGCGTTTTGCTCTTGAATAAGGGTATCTTTAGAAGTGAAGATCTGAGCTTTTGATTGAATGGGATATGCCCTAGGTATTTAGTTATTTTCTTCACCAAGGAAGCAAGCCAATTTCAGTCACTGCTACCGTTGAGTCTTCATTTAGATCATTATTATGTGCTGGGCAGATTTTTTTTCTAATTCCTATGTTCTTTCCTTTTTCAAGGTTGTCTCTGTGGAAATAGCAGATGATTTTCTGTTTTTGGCTAGTTTCTGCTTTGTTATGCTCTTTAAAGTTTAGAATTACAAATTGTTTGCAAGATCTGAATAGTGAAACTTATTTCCTTAGAATGGCATCTTATGATTCGAGGATAGCACTGACAACAGTGGGACATTTCATATACAGATTGGCATGTACCAGATTTCTTTAGGGTTTGTCTTGTTTTGGATGTTTAGCTAATTGAACCGTGGAATAATTATGTTGTTTTGCATTATTTTTTACTGATGATTGAGAAATGTTTGCAGGAGAGGTATATCAAATTTCTACAATGGCAAATCGAAGTCTTTCACAAGCCTGTCTGATGCGTCCTCTTCTCCCTCCATAAAAGACATTGCAAAACCAGAGAATGCGTATACGAGGAAACGCAGAAACCTACTTGCTTTCTCTCATGTTTGGGAGAAGACCAGGAGTTTCCCTTACCGAAGTGGGATAGCAAAGAGACCGATTAGCAATAGCAAAAGCACATTGGCTTTAGCAGTTGCCATGAGCAGTTCTGAAAGCATCAGTAGTGCTAGCGAGGATTCGACTTCAACTTCAAAGTCTCCCCCAAATCTTCCACCTCTGCACCCAAGATCCAGGGCTTCTCATAACAATCTAACCTCGTTACCATCCCCACGACAAAATTTTTCTCCCTGGCGGTCGTTCTCTGTGGCTGATTTGCAACAGTGTACCATGGTAAATTCGTTTTGTGACAAAACTGATCACTAACTTGATACTTCTATCTTAGTTTGTGCTGATCCGGAAAGACTTTCAATGTTTTATGGGGATGCAGGGAAATGTTTTCTCGTTTTTCATGGTGCTTGCCCCTTGTGCTTGTTTTGAGTTGATGGAATGCCTAAAGGAATACGAATCTTCTCTCGTTCTGTTTTTATCTTTTTGTGATGCTGTTAGGTCTTCAACTACAACCATATGACGATAGTTTGCGCCTATTTTCCCACCTTGTCTTCACATATGAATAAGCAAGGAACTAGGAGTAGAGTAGGCTTTAACTCGAAACAGCCACTCCCTTTACCACCGCGATCATGTGGAAAATGCTGATGTAGCTTAGTTCCTTGGCGGGTAGAGGACAGCAGCAAGTCCAGAACCAAGTACTCTATATGCTCCAGCCAGATGAAGCAGCAGGAGTGCTTCAGCTCACGATCTACCAAGCCTAAAAGTTAAAATGAGCGGCTAAGCTATGAAGCTCGGAACCTGAATGGAGAATTTAGAGTCACATTGCCTGGAAGGGAAAGGAAATAACTACAATAGTTGACTGTCCAATTGTCTTTCGTATAGATGACAAACAAAAAATAAAATCATAATACAAACAAGCAGGATGTGTCGTTCAACACGAGATAAGATTCCACAAAGCGCAGAACCAAGAACTGAGCCTACCAAGAGAATTCCATTGTTGAAGGATCTGTTGCAGGAGGTGTGCCATATTGATAGAGAATTGAATGCTGCAAATACAAACTGGAATAAGCAGAGAAATAAAGAGAGAACAAAATACGAAGTACTCGATGAATATTCCTCTGAAACACATCAGAAGATGGGTTCGAAAATATTTCAACGGTAAATCCGAAAGAGAACAAAGATGATCATCTTTTTCATGAGTAATCAAAGACAGTCTACCGATCCGGGCAGATAAGAGCTTTTATCACACTTATTTTTAATAAAGTTTTAACTCTAAAAATAAAAGAAATTCCTTTTAAACTTGACCACAAATATGCTAATTAAACATGGTTTTAAAGCAAATTTCCTTACAGACCACCACAAACACGAACCTGTTGTTAACCCTGCAAATAGCTGGATTTGTTCCCAAGTCTTGCACAAGTTATAGAAATTTTACCAGCACGCTCTGCAGGATCATCATTCGGTCCAGTTGGTTGATTTTTCTACATGAAACTATGAAACGATTTGCAAAAATAAAATACAATAAGTTTAATATGTTAATCGACAATTAGGCATTATGCAAGAACAGAATCACCATCAAAATCATTTAATTCCCACTAAGAGATTAACAATCCAGCCTCTTCACTCTTTAACATGTTGACCTTATTGTTCAAGTACATATATTTGTGAAAAATCACCACCAAAATCAATGATAAGCAAATCCTACTCTTCGGACTCACCTGAAGTGAATACTAGATGACTGGAAGAAAATAAAAGATAAACTATATATATATATATATATATATATATATATATATATATATATATATATATATATATATATATATATATATATATATTTGGGATTAGGAATCACAATATAAAAATTAGATTGTTGTTGATAGCTAATTTAGTTGTGAGATATTAATGTTTTTATATATTATCTTGTTCATTTCAAACAAATAAAATAGCATCATAAGGTATTCTTAGCAAGCAATAATAAATAATAATAAATGTTAAAATAAAATCATAGGCATTCTTAGCCAACAACATTCATAGTGCCAAAAAAAAAAAAAAAACCCCAAGCAAGTCATACATTATTAGCAACAATATCAACAACATCAATTTCTAGTAGCAGCCTATCCACATAAATTATATAATTTTTCATAAACAATAATAATTAAATAGATAATATGGTTTTTTCAAAATCACCAGTCTTCTTTTATATTCTTCAATCAACATAATTATTTTGAGTAGAATGTTGAGAAGACCTAAATGTACCCACGTGCATTTGAAAAATGACATAGATTAGTCAAAGTAGATATTCATTAACATTTGAGATATCAAACTTATCTTCTAGAATGATATCGAGTGTTTCATTTGATATATTTGGATCAATATTCTTTATAGATAATAACTTTTTTATAATTCATGTCGAATTAACAATTTTGATAATTGTTGACCGAATGCAACTATGTTTTTCTTTTAAAAATTTAATCATGAATGTATTAGAATTAGGAATGAGAGAACCATATATTTGTCCAGAACAACCCTCACCCATATATTTTTCTGTAATGTTTTGTTTTTTTATTAATATATATTTTTAAGTGATGACCATATTTCACTTTCTACTATCTAAACATGTCTCTGAATTCATTGACATTACTGAAAACATGAGATTTTTACAATTTAATAGAACCATCAACTCTAACCTTAAACTTCTTACATTTAAATTAAGTTGCAGGATCAATCTTTTTCTTTCTCTATTTCTTACTTATATTAATATTATTCTCATCAATAAACTCCTCACTGCTATAACTCTTAGATTTTTTATATCTTGTATTATAAATATCGCCATCATCATCATCATCATCATCATCACTACTAATATTCCATTCATTTTCTAAATCTGAAGCACCATATATAGTTTTATCACTAGAACCATCACCTAACAAGCTATTAATCCAGTTATTTTTAGCATCATTTATAAACAAACCTTCATGATCATAAAGGATATAGTCTTGATCTTCTTCCTCTTCATTATCCTTATTATCATTACACATATTAATAGCAGCATCACCCACAACAACATCAAAACTAAAACTTGTTTCAGCTTCAACATTATCAACATCACTATCAATAAAACCACTAACATAGACATTAAAATCATCACTTGTTTCAAATTCAACATCATTACAATCACCACCAATATAAACATATGCTTCTTCTTCTTCTTCTTTATGTATACTAATTATCTTTAGCATCGAGGCATCATTCATAATCATATTTCCTTTTTCATCCTTTATTTTGAAGCCATGCGAGTTTATATCAAATACTTGCTTACATATGAACAAGACATCAATATAAAAAATGTAATTTGGAAAACAATTTCTTTGGACAAATGTTGATATTATACAATAATAAATTTGGGTTTTCTACCTGCACATCAACAAATTTGGTTTTTTTTATGTTGCATGTACACTAAACAACATATAAACAATTTTTAACAACATCACAATGCACTATTATCAATTTTCAAAGCCTTGATTTGAAAAAATAAAATAAAAAAATACCTCTTATATACTGATGAAACTTGTGTGATATTACACCATCCAAAATAGACAACCACATTGAACAACAAAATCGTGCAAAAAATTGATTTCAAGTGTAATTTTTTGTTGTTTAATTTGAAAGAGGGGATTGATTCTTCTTTTTCTCTGGTGTTTATTAGTCATAAAAAGAGATGATATGTTGGTGGTGTCTCTATTAGCTATTATATATATAGGGATACTTTGATTATTTTCTTATACTGAAATTTTTTTAACCTAGCATACAAAATGTAATTCTTCATAACATGGTGGAAAGTGTGATTTCGATCAAACTGCAAGATGTTAGAGCTAATTTTTTTTATTTTTTTAACATGCTTAAAAAAATATTTTTCTAATAAATAGTATATGATATTAATAAAAATATTTTCTAATATAATTATAGAAACAAAAGGAAAGGAACCTTAGTCAAATAAGATGGTGTTGCCAAATTCAATGAGAAATTAATGGCTAAATATTTTGAGAGATGCATATAATCTCTAAAGTAGTGGCTTGACCCGGTGTGGGGTCCCTAAGAATGCCACGGGTTTGAGCCTTATGAAAGGAATCCTATCCTCAGATGACTTCACGATAGTTCGAATTATTCTTATAACATAATTTATTGTGCCACGTCGAAGAGCCCCTCCATATGTATTTATTTAATCAATCGCACTCTTAACTTATAAATTAGATCAATTACACTTTTATATATATATATATGTGGAATGTTAGCCTAATTAATCTGTAATAATAAGGTGAATAATTAACACAGATACAAAAAAGAAGAAAAGTAAAGGGGGGCATTAAAAGGAAACCTATGCAATTTATACATGGATGGAGGGTGAATCTAGAAATATTAAATGATTATTTATTTTTGTGTTATAAATTGTGTTAAAAGTGTTTTTTAATTATTATTATTATTTTAAAAATATTAAATTAATATTTTTTATGTATTTTAAAATGATTTTAATGTATTAATGTGGAAAATAAATAAAAAATAATCTAAAACAATCATTATAAT
>Ga0325410_1003626_pt1 | contig 17452 bp, 6 predicted proteins | sample PopdelMetagenome_16_FD_206182 | JGI IMG/M metagenome (GOLD analysis project Ga0325410, IMG submission 206182) | Populus deltoides microbial communities from Bellville, Georgia, United States - Xylem-PdIQD-R3 | ecosystem: Host-associated > Plants > Phyllosphere > Stem > Wood/Secondary xylem...
TATATATATATATATATATTATTCAAGTTCAAGCAAGACGCTACTTCCAAAACACTATAAAAGTAATTGAATTTGATTAAACATGTAGATAGCTACAGGGAAATTGTTCAGAGCCGATCTCAAACAAAGCACAACAGAACAAATTAGCCCAAGTAATTATTTTAAAGCATAATGAGGTATAAATATGTTTGGTTGAAAAGAAATAAAAAGAAAATTATAAAATAAATTTGTTTTTTTAAAGTGAATTTCCATTTTAAAATAATATGAACATCGAAACGTGTCATTTCTAAGAGTTAAAAAAGTTAACTTAAGTTAACAGGAATCGATCCAATATGTTGTCGTCTCAGTATTAAAAAAAATAAGTTTTTTAAGCCAAACCTCTTTTTTTATAGTAATTTAGGTTGCCTTTAAAAGCATGCGTCTAATCTTTGTTTTTATATTGTTGTTTTTTCCTTCGATTTTTTTTATTTTTAAACCTGTCAAATTAATTAGTTCACACTAAGATAACTCCAATATGATTTAATTGAAAATCTAGACATGACAAGGATTGTACAAAAAAAAAGCAATTGATAATGCAACACAAAATCTTATAATTTCATTTGAAAATAAATCAAGAAAAATAACAAGTTCATTTATTTAAATGAAATAATTAAAACAAAAAACTTAAGAGAAGTTATTGTAGTCCAAAAGACATTACATTATTCATTGGAAAAGTAAAATAACTCAATTGTCCCAGACCCAAAAAAAACTTTGAACTAAGCATTGGAGGCAAGGTCGTCTTTTCACCATGACACAATTATCTTTTACAAATTATATGGGGTTAGTTTGGTCAATTTTCTTTTTATTGTACAATAAAATTACTAATTTAACATAACATAAAAAATATAATGCTTCTTACTCATTTGTCTTTTTATTGTACAATAAAATTACAGGATGACATGTGGGGCCCCCACGTCATTTGGATGGTGTGTGCGGCATAGTTTGACCACCAAATAACACATTTCAGAGCGGTGTTAGAAAGGTCACGACGCCCCCTTCGCGATGGCGTGGTACCTGGACCAAACATGCCTTTAGTTTAGCGTTGGCTGCCTTTTTTTCATTTTTCTTCTCTCTCTCCTCCTTGAATTCAGTGTCAGCCCCTTCAAAAGTTTAGATAAGCCCCTTCAATTTTTTTTCCTTCATATTTGGACCCTATCTTTTTATTACTAGTTTTTTTTTGAATAAGCTATGAAATTATAAATATTCTTTCAATTTTACCCCTTTTTCATTTTTTAATCTTTCAATTTTATAATCATTTTTTTTATTGCTATTTATCTTGATTAGGCTCATTTTTTAGATATTGTTTTACAATTTCATCCTTTATGGGTTTTTTGTTTTATCAAATTTGATTCCATTATTTTTATTGCTATGTTTTTTCCTATGGCAACTTTTTAAAATTGGTTTTTTTTCACGATTTCATCCTTCAAAATTAAATTAGTTGGAAATTAAGCTTTTTAGTTGAACACAGGTCAAGAATTTTACGGCTTGTGAGTTTTAGAGATTAAACCGAGTTTAGAAGATTTGTGCTGGTTGGCTTTAAGTTTTTTTTTAAAAAAAAAACTAATGTTTTTTTACTCTTGTTTTAGGGTTTTGCTTCTTTTTGTACGGTTTGCTTTCTCTAGAATTGGTCTTGGATTCATGACCAGAGTCACTGATTTCAAAGATTAATATGTGTTGACTTTTTGTTTTATGAGTTCTTTTTAAAAAAAATTAATTTATTTCAATTTCATCTTTCAACATTTTATTTATTTCAAATTGGTATCCGTACTCTCTTTTTTCCTTTCCTTTCTATTGAGTTATCTTAATTTTGTATCCATGGTTACGGGGTTTGCAAGATACCCGAGTTGAATCAAATTGCTTTTCGTTGCTATGGATTTAATTATGGGTTTATGACCAGAGTCACTAGTTAAAAGGTTAACTCATACTGACTTTTTTTTAATTTTTTTTTAAATTGACTTATTTCAATTTTATCCTTCTAATCTTTGATTTATTAGAAATTGATCTTTGTACTTTTTTTCCTTTCATTTCTATTGGATTATCTCGATCACGTGCCCATGGTTGCGAGGTTTGCGAGTTAACCTGGTTCGACTCTTATATTTTCTCTGTTGTTTTTTTGAATAAAATTTTGTTTCTCGTTTTCATCCTTCAACATTAAGTTGTTCAATAATTAAATTTCATGATTTTATTCAATTTGCTTTTGAACACGGTTATCCTAGTATCACGACCAAGTCAAATATTTTGCATCTTGACCCGGGTAGCCTCGGATCAAGTTTTTTCAACCTTCTTTTAATTTAATAATTTTTTTTTAAAAAAAATCATCCTATTGAGCTTTAACTTTTTTTCTTTTGATTTTTTTTTGAGTTATCATGTTCTCATTTGATTTATTAGGAATTGGTATTAGAACTTTTTTTTCCCTATGTTTATTTCAATGAGATTATCTCAATCTTATATCCATGATCATAGAGTTTGCGAGTTAACCTGGTTTAACTTGGTTTTTTTCTTATTTTTTTCAGTTTCGCCCTTCAACATTAAGTCCTTTGATAATACAGAAAGGCTTAGTCGAATTCTTTTTGCCTTTTTTTTTTGTTGTCACTTTTTTTCTTAATTTATTTATTGTTGTTGCTTGTGTTTTAATCATGTTACTTAAATTACTGATTGAATCAATTACTCGGGTCTTAGATTTTTTTCTTGGCACTATTTTTTTATGTTGAAATTTTTTTTGTCTAGCCCATGATGGAGTGCGGGCCATAAATCTAATATAAAAAAAACAATTGCATTTCTAAGTTAAATTTTTTTAAAAAATGCAAATTAAAAAACCCACCAAAGTTAGGTCAGTAGGGAAACTATATATTGGCCCAACTCAGCGGGCTAGACTTGCGCACCTGGCCTTATTTATTATTCTTTTAATATATTAGGCATACAATGCATCGTTCGTCTAATTTTTATTTTTTTTTGAAAAAAATGATATCAAACGGCACATTGTCTACCATGATAGACAACACACTACTTACTGGAGCAACTTATGGCTATCTCCGGTGGCTGAAAGTCAGAAAGACCTCACTAGCTTAAAAACTCATTTTCTCGCCATTTTTAACTAAAAAATATCATATAAACACACTCTAAAGACCTCATTAAACTCATTTATAGTCTTAAATAATTACTTAATCAATCTAAAAATGAAAAATAAACCCGAATTTTAAAAACTTCCTGAACCCTGATTTATTTTTTCAAGGAGTTTAGATGGTAAAAAAAAACACTTCAATGGAACTTTTCTCATTGATTGGAACACTTTGACACTAAGAACGACCTTTTTAGTAACCAAAATATGGTTAATGGACGACATTCTCTCTCCTCATTATTTTCTCTCTTCGCTCTCAAACCATGGACTAAAAAAATAAAGAAAATAAAGTTGTAGATCAAAATGTTTAATAAAAAAATGAAACAGATCAAAAAGTATCTTTTCCAAATCCCCAAGATAAAATATGGGGAAAAACTACGAGGACTTTTTTGAATCTTTTTTTTTACAAAAGGCCTACCATTTGGATTGTTTCTTGATTTTAGTCCTTTAATTTTCAATTTTTCCTAAACTATAAATCAAATTATTTTTTGTCAAATCAAGTACCAACGCAAAACCGAGATTTTTTTAGATCGTGATAACTTCATAGAAACAAATATAAACAAATTGTAAAGCTCTATTTTTAACAAACACAATATCAAATGATTAAATTGAAAAATAAATCAAATACAAAAAAGATTGAAGGATTGAGAAAAACCAAGCTACTACATGAATCCACGATAACTTGTGAGAAGATGAATAAGAAAATCAGAAGCTCTTTTAAATCATAGTTATTAAACCTGGCCCAGGGGTTGACCCGGCCAAGAGACCAAGTACAAAGTTTCATGGGTCAACTCGGGTTAACCTGGAAAAATTATAAAAAATATTTAAAATTTTAATATTTTATATGAGAAAATAAAGAAAAAATCCATCTAAATATAAGCTATACATATTGTAAATAATGAAGTTTAAAAGAATATTTTTTAAAAAAATTTATCCCACATTAAAAAGATGTTTTGTTAAGCTTTTAAGTTGAAGTATTTAAACAAAAAAAGTTTTTTATCCCACATTTAATAAATAACTTTTTTCTTGGGAATATATAGTATATATACTAATGGATTTCAAATCCCACATTGAAAAAATATAATGTTTTTCTTGTGAACATAGAGTATATATACGAAAGGGCTTCAAATCCCACATTGAAAATATATTATGCTATTCTTTTAAGTTGAAATAGTTAAACCAAAAGGTTTTTTTATCCCACATTAAAAAAACATGACTTTTTTCTTGGGAACATAGAGTATATATACTAATGGGTTTCAAATCCCACATTGAAAAAACATAACTTTTTTCTTATTAACATAGAGTATAAATACGAAAGGGCTTCAAATCCCACATTGAAAAGATATTATGTTATCCTTTTAAGTTGAAACATTTAAACCAAAAGGTTTTTTCATCCCACATTAAAAAAACATGATTTTTTTCTTGGGAACATGGAGTATATATACTAATGGGTTTCAAATCCCACATTTAAAAAAAAATATCGGGTCTCGTTCAGGTTCGCCCAGGTCATGAGTCGACCTGCCAAGTTGCTTAGGTTTTGCCGGGTTGTTGCCCCGGCCGGTCTTTTATTAAAGCCAAACCAGTCCAGCCACTGGATCAACTGGGTCCCAGGTCGACGGGTCAACCCGGTTTAATAACCAGGCTTTAAATTTCTTCTTAATTGTAATATATAAAGAATCTCAATAATATTCTAGTAATTACAATTCACTTTTGTGATGAACTTTTTGTGAAAATTACCCTCTAAGTGTTCTTTGTATGATGATTTGACAATATGAAATTATTATCAATTCATGAGTTATTGCATTGTTATTGAATATCAGTTAGGTTTCACAAGTCAACTTAATGACTCTATCATTCTAGAATCCTGCCAAGTAGGGTTTACTTTCAAACTACTTGATAGTTATAATAATATGAAATTGCTCAATAATTTATATTTTACTCTAAAGTTAACCTGATCAAGTTTAGATGAGTTAATGGAGCCATCTATGACTCAAATGACCTAGTGAATCTATCCGTGATTTAAATGACTCGATCAAAACTTTGAGGAAATCTATTCATTTATTTTTAAATTTTTATTCAAAATGAGATTGATTCAGTTTTTTATATAAAAAAATTATCCAAAACATCATTGTTTTGGGAAAAAAAAATGTATTTTTTTAGAAAAAAAGTAATATACCCAAGCCAAACCATTAAGCCAGCAAATTATCCCACCTAACTTATCACTTGAATGATGAAACAAACCATGATTGTTGTCAACTAAAACCAGTTGCCTCAACCTATCTTCAACATTTTCAATTTTATATCACTAACAATTTCTATATTCAATAGCAGGGATGACCCTTTTTGAAATATTATATAATGAGCAGCATAAATTATATAAAAGCGATGTGATTAACATCTTTCTTCAACACACTAGTTATTGTCCTTCAACATCTGAGCCGGCTTGTCATTATTAAAACCGACCTGGGGTGTTCTCTGCGTAAGATCCAAGTCATGGATCAGATATGTTAATTTAGATTAATTATTTTTTATGAGTTAATATAACATCGCTCAAGAAATAATAAATCTTAATCAGATAATCACAGGTCTAGCCTCTAAATCAATTTCTTTTTTTAGACTTGAGCTAAATCAGGTCGATCCACCATAGCTGTGCTTCCTCAAATCATTGACATCTTGTCATATATTTTTAAAAAAACCCACTCAAATTTGAATTTCCTAGCTCAATCATGCAAATAAATTGTGTAATTTCAATTCATAACCGTTCAGAAAATAAGAAAAAAAAATCCAGTTCGCTCGTATTTATTCTTCAGTTTTGTGCTGATATTATAAATTAAAAGAGAAGAAGAAGAAGAAAGATTGCCACCAAGATATTTCTACAATCATAAATATTAATTTGGCCTTGATTATCTTAATATTTTAACGGTGAAATCAAGAGCTGATGAATTATATAGATGACAAAATGTAGAGAGTTTTTGTATTATTCTATAATTAGAAATTACTTTAAAGAAAAGCAGCAATCTGCTTGCTAGTTCTTGTCAACTTTTTTAATAATAATCATTTCCGTTCTAAATAAATTTAAAAAGCCAGACAAAGAGAAAGAGATCAGTGTGAAGTTTACTGTACCATGGCTGTAAATGGAGCTTGTTTTTTCGCGGCCAGTTTTCCAACAACGGTCCGTTGTTGTGCAAAACCGTCGTCGTCCGGTAAATTCAAACCGAATCCAGCGGTGGCAAATACGATTCGTCGTTTTGCTGTTTCAACAGAGGAATCGATAACAACTGAAACAACAACGGATTTTGTAGATGATGGAAGGTTGAAGAAGAAGGTGGTGGAAGGAGAAAAGATGAACCCATACGTCTTGGAGTTGGAGAAAACTGAATTGGAGTATAGAAGTAGTAGAAAAGGTTTGAATGATTATTTTGAGGAATCCAGAAATTTCATCAAATCAAGCGGCGGCGGTGTTGGTGGTCCGCCTCGGTGGTTCTCTCCTTTGGACTGTGGGTCGCGCTTGGATAACTCTCCTCTCCTCCTCTATTTGCCTGGTCAACCCTTTTAATCAACTCCTTATTTTAATTACTAATGATAATTCCTTTAATCCATTTTATTCTTTCTGTGGTTTTTTTAATTATTATTATTAATAAAAATATTTTGCAGGGATTGATGGCGTCGGCCTAGGCCTTAGCACGCATCATTCAACTCTTGGAAAGCAAGTATTAATTAAATTTTTATCGGCTTAAAATTATCCTCAAAATTATTATTATTATTATTATTATTATTATTATTATTATTATTATTTTATAGATTTTGCGGGTATAATTTTCAACCAGGAAAAAAGGACCGTAATTAATGCTTGAAACTGCTGCCGGGAGTAATGGGAAAATTTAAATGAAAAAAAAACATAGAAATAAAACCAGGATTATTACATATCCTTTTGTTGTTTAATGATGAAATGTTAATGATGGTATTGATCTTGGTGCCTTGTTTTGGACATTGAAACTAGGATTTTCGACATATGGTGCTTGCATATTCCAGTCAAGGACAGAACATCTTTTCTAGGTCCTCTTTTGTCCTGCCCTGTCACTAGCTTGATACATAACTGTGTAACAGACATTAGATTTTGTATTCCTGGTTGGATTTCTTTATGCATATATGTTGAGGGAAGTTTTCATGGTTCAGGACTAGTGAAGTTGGTGGAGAGAACAGTAAGATCGGAGAATCACCGTTCACCTTGTAAACCTATTTATCTCGTCGGAGAGTCTCTTGGAGCCTGCCTTGCGCTTGCTGTGGCGGCTCGCAACCCTGATATTGATCTCGTCCTTGTTTTGGTTAATCCAGGTGAAGATCCTTGCATCCTTATGTATCATTGGTGGGAGTTCGAAATTCAGTGTTTTTCCTGTGTTGACGAGTGTCTGGAGATAGAGGGAAATGGCCAACAATGGCATCATGTGAAACAAATCTGTAGGATGCATTAAAGACTTGAATGAATGGAATCTGCACTGGGGCACTTTGTATATAGCATGCCTTCTTTTAGGCTAGAACTGGAAGTTTTTTGAATTTAGAACTTATTCAGATATATATTATTTTGTGTTTAATTTTTATCAAATACTCAGATATTTTCAACGTAGTTTACTTAATTGAAGATGGTGTTGCTCGTTAGTAAATACTTTATTTACTCTGTATTTGTTTGATCTTTTCACTGCAGCAACATGTTTTGAGAAGTCACAACTGCAGCCTCTTATGCCTTTGTTAGAGATCATGCCCACCCAACATCAGTTCGGCCTGCCTTATATTCTGAGCTTAATGACAGGTCCAATTTCAGTGTTCATAGAATTACATTTTATGCTTTTATCAGTTGCTTGAGATGCATATTTGATTTTACCAAGAGCTAGCAGCAATTGTTTGGTTTCAAAATGTGCTCATGGGTGCTCGAACCATTTTTCAAGATGTTCAAAAACAATAGTCTTCAAAATTGCTTAGGTTGGACAAGGGATAAATGAGTGTTGGAACTATTTTGCTGTGGTGCACACCTTCAGAAGCTTGGTGTGCATTGCTTGGTTAATATCATGTAGGTCTTGTGCTACAAAGATGGTGGTGCCACCTTCAATATTGTTAAAACAACTAATTCGCCTGGAGTCGGTTTAACTATTAATATGAATAATAAAATAGCTTGAGGTATTATGTTATATATTTAGTTTACAAATTTATATATTAGCTCAATGGTTCCCGTGTAGTGGTGATAACCCGATGAATATGGGTGTGGACAACATACTTGATGAAATATTTTGCAAAAATAAAACGAGGTTATGGGTTCGATCAGTAGGGGGCATCAATATTCTCCCTTATAATATAAACAACATGTTTGTTTCTTTTTCAAAAAAAAAAAATAAATGACAAAATAATAATACAAGCCCAGACTTGCGAGACTCGCTCAAGCCTATATATTTAGGCTTTTGTTAACTAATTTTTTTATTTTTTTAAAAAACTAAACAAATAACAAAAAATAATATAAGCCCAGGCTTGCAGGCCTCATTCAGACCCACATGCCCGAGCTTTTGTTAACATGTCCTTTTTAAAAAAAAAAATAAAAAAAGAGGATTGCATTAAAAAAAATAATACAAGTCAGGCTTGCAAGTCTTGCTCAAGCCCACAAGCCCGGGCTATTGTTAATAGGTCCATAACTTAATTAATTTGTTGTTTTTATTTTATTATTTGATATAAAGTTTTTTGTTATTTTTTTATTTATTAATATAAGGTTTTTATTTAATTTTATCTTTTATTATTGAGTTAAGGGTAAATTGTTTATTGTATTTTTATCATATAATAAAAGTTTGTTTGCTTTTTTTTATTATTTTTTAGTTTTTTTTTCAATTTCATTATTTAATGAGGTTTTTATTTAATTTTATCTTTTAATATTGAGTTGATTTTTTTCCTTTGAATTTACCTAGTAAATAAGGTTATATTAAAACAATTTTTATATGATATAATTTAAAACTCAATCTAAACAAATAATTAAGTCAGAATTTTTTAAGTTTGAATTATTATATCGAGTTTGTTACAATACCAAACAAAATTTGTTAGTTTTGGGTGCTATTTCGTGAAAATTAAGAACCCATCTGCATTCTACTGTCTGATTAGGAATAGGTGCAAAATTAGGTGATCAAGTATCAACGCACACCTGAGGCAAGCTGAGCGTATTTCTGCAAGCCATCTCCTTGTTATTTTATTTTTATTTATTCTAAGAGAATTGGAGTAAATATAAATTATTTAACAATTTCATGTTATTATAGCTTCTACTAGCTTTTGATACAATATTTTTACAGTGCAGAAGTGGTAGATTATTACAAGACATCGACTCTTGAAAATCTAAGTCTTCGATCGACTTTGTGCTTCTCATAATTGGCGTGAGGGGCGGGACTAGAAAATAAAATTTTAATTGGGGTGTCATCATAAGAACTATAAAGTTGGAGAGCAAATATTTTATTTTTAGAGGGGCCAAATGCATATTCTTTATGAAAAATTGAAGATTTAAGGACTAAAATTAAATTTTAAAAAAACTTTGAAGACAAAATTTATATGTATAGTGCTATAAAGTGGCAAACAGTTGATGATGGCCCATGCGTTAGGAAATTCTATGCATCTTCATGAACTTCGACCACCTACAGTGCACCTAGCTGGTTTCCATGCTTACAGGTGGAGAAGGTTTCAAGGGAGTAAATAAAACATCCACTTCTTTTAATGCAATGGAAGTTAACGAATGAAGGTTAATGTTTCGAAGTAAAAAATTACAGGCCTAATGATCATCACCGGTAGTTTTATTATGCATAGATACAGGAAACTACAGCAAGCTTGGGGATGCCAAGCTCCCCCCAAAGCTCGCCGTGGGTCCGCCCCGTGAGAGATGTATCTGTAGGCTTTGTACCAAGTCTGAGTTCTGTCTCATTTGCTTATTTATATGCAAAGTTGGGAGTGATTTTGCGGAAGTCAACAATTTCTTTTTTCGGAAAAAGGAGCTTGTTTTTTATTATTCATGCTACTAGTTTTCCCAGTTCACACTTCACACCATTGATTGTGAGGTATACATTTAGGTGATCCTTTGAAGATGGTAATCGATAATGCGAGAAAGGGAGTTCCTCTACTGGAAATAGTTGAAGGATTATCACAAGATGCTGTCGTGATTCCATCTAACCTCAATGTAAGACGATACACTTTTTACTCAAATTGTGAAGAACACCTTCCTTTATTTCTCTTATGATGGTAGACATAATTAGCATAAAATCATCTAAACTGTTGAAAAATGAAAGATAGGCATTGCTAAACCACCTGTTGGTGTTCTTTGGCATGCTATGGAGTGTCTTGTCATTCTTGTGAAACTAAATAGAGTGATTGTTTCTGCTACAGGTTTTAGCTGCTCTCTTACCCAGAGAAACACTTCTATGGAAGCTAAATATGTTGAAAGTGGCCTCAAAATTTGCAAACTCACACCTCCATGCTGTAAAAGCTCAAACACTTGTACTTTCTAGGTCTTTCTCTTTGGCAATCCATTGTGTTACAATAGTTTCTTGGAAATATATAATCTCTGTGCAAATCTGTTTAGATTTTTATAATATTTTGAAATACCTCAAGACAACAAAAACACCAGAATTCCTCTGTTTCCTGTTTTTTTGGTCTGTAAAATGCTTAGTTGTAGATTTATTGACTGTATCTTTACTGAATAGAAGAAACCTGAAATATCAAAAATCTCAGACTACATTAAATTGGTATCCTCGCTCACTGGTCTCTGATGCTAAATAAACAACTTCGTTTGTGAACGCCTAAATAGAGGCCATAAGTTACCCTTATCATTTGAATTGCAGAATGAACATCCGCGGTTGTTTTTATTCATAAACAGCAACATTTCTTTATCATTGCATTGCATTAGAATTCAATAGCCATTTGCATGAAGAATTACAGCAGGAACTTCCACACATACATTTCTTTTTTTTTTATTTAATGAATGTAAATGTCATGTTTCCTGGATGTGGTGGTGCTTTTTGTTTTTGCCCCTTCAAGTCCGATAATTTTCAAAATGATGAGGTTGTGTTCATTTTTTGTCCTTTCTAGCGGAAGGGATCAGTTGCTACCAAGTGAAGAGGAAGGTCAAAGACTTAATCGTGTTCTCCCAAAGTGTCAGAATCGCAGTTATAGTGGAAGTGGTCATTTTCTTCTCCTGGTAAAAAAAAAAAAAGTCTCTCTTCCTGTTTGTGCATCTAAAATATATCGCGTGTCAGCAGTTGCCTTCCAATTTGTTTTAAGAAAAAAGTGGTACCTGTGCTCAATTTTGGCAGGAAGATGTCTTTGATTTGGCAACAATCATCAAAGGTTCTGCTTTTTATCGTCGGGGAGCACACCAAGATTATGTTTCGGATTATGTACCACCAACTCCTTTAGAATTTAGACAAATATACGAACCAAACAGGTACTATCATTTTGCCATTTTATAGAGATAAGTTATAATTCCTGTTTCTCAAAACCATACAGGATCGTGTGCTATGGTAGTATATTTTGTAGTAGATAATGGATACTTCAGTAATCGTCATTTTACAAGTTTCTGTAATTGAGGTGCAGTGAATAAGGTTTATCATGAGTAATCCTCTCTCTCAAATATGATGTTTTAGGTTGTTCCTGCTTGCCATAAGTTCTGTCATGCTCTCAACCTTGGAAGATGGGAAGATAGTGAGGGGCCTTGCAGGAATCCCTTCGGAGGGACCTGTTTTGTTCGTTGGTTATCACATGTTAATGGGATTTGAGCTGGCCCCGATGGTATCCAATTTTTTGTTGGAAAGAAATATTTTTCTGAGAGGTTTAGCTCATCCAGTTCTATTCATAAGAACCAAAAAAGAGCGATTGCTACCTCCATTGTCAGAGTTTGACACATTTAGAGCAATGGGAGCAGTTCCTGTTTCAGGAACCAATTTATACAAACTTCTAGCTTCAAAGGCTCATGTGTTATTGTACCCAGGAGGTGGCCGTGAGGCCTCTCATCGCAAGGTAACTTTGAATGGTTGAATTTTGTCATCGTAATCAAAACTAAATTTTGAAAGAAGTTCCACATTCATATTGTTCATGAATTAGAATTTTCATTTAATCATTGCAATCCTATTGTAGCATAGCATCGTACCATCCTTCTAGTACTCTGCCTCCCTTCCTGAAGGAAATTGTTTCAGAAAATAGGAAGACAGTGAAGTAATGATGGCTCTTCTCCTTTTCTATTAGCTCACACAAGATGAGAAGAACCTCGTGATTAATTTGTATTGAGATATGGCACCATTGCTTCTTTCATGATATGTTTCCTCCTCTTAGATTCTAATTGCTCATGTTTTTTAGTTAATATATCCTGTATGATGTCAAGTTGCCGATTTCAACTGTATATTGTCCTCCACTCCACAAAAATTGTGATTTAGCATTGATTTACTGAACAGAGAGGAAACTCAGGTCTGTTTCGAGTTGGTTGTGTGTATCGTGTTGCTATTAAAATGAAGAAGTATTTTGGATTCGAAAAGCTCAAGCCTCAAATAGTTTGGATTTCTAATCATTTCATACTTCTCAGGGTGAACAATACAAGTTGTTCTGGCCAGAACAGTCTGAGTTTGTTAGGATGGCAGCCAGGTTCGGAGCAAAAATCGTGCCATTTGGTGTTGTTGGAGAAGATGATTTTGGTGAAGTAAGAAGCCCTATGAGACTCTCTTTTCTACTTTATTTGTTTCCATCTGTTCATTTCTAGCGAGCAATGTTCTTCTGTGTAGCGATTTTTTTTTTTATAATTGCCTTGCTATATGAATATATCCTGCTGAATGATGAATGATTTAATCGTTATCCAAAATGGCATTTGTCATCAAAGTGTGCTAGAAATGTTTGATGTGGTAGAACAAGCAAATACTAAAATGAAAGCAATCTCTTCATGAACTTACTAATGCTGCAAGGGAGTCGCATAAGAGCTTGTGATCTCAAGTTTACTGGTATTTATACATATGTTGGGGTTTGACACCATGCATAACTCACCTGTTTCGAATTCAAAATCTCTTAAACTAGCTCTGAAATAAGCTCTATTCTCTAAGAAATAATCGGCTCCATATTCATAAACTCAGGTTGTTTTTGACTATGATGATCAAATGAGGATTCCTTTCCTTAGGGATTACATAGAAGCAGTAACAGATGAACTGGGCGTGAGAGTGAGGTATGTTTACTGAGATCATTAAATCATTTTGGTGCCATATCCTTATTTCGAGTTCCCTTTCCTTTCCTTTTCAGCTTTGCGTTTTAGAGATATCATATTGCTGTGATGACAGGACTGAAGAAGATGGTGAGGTGGGAAACCAAAATATGCATCGTTTGGGAATTTTACCAAAATTTCCAGGCAGGTTCTATTACTACTTTGGAAAACCGATAGAAACAGAAGGTATGTTCATTGGTCACCACTTGTATTTAAACCCCAGAATGCATAGCATAAATTCAATCAATCACTGTGACCAATTTCAAGGACCCAGTTCACTTTGGTAGCTGATAATTAACTTAACTAGGGTAGGTGTCATTGAAAGTTCGTAACTTTTGCTTAAAATTCTTAATGCAAGGAGGTTTCGTTCAATATTTGATCATATATGTTGTGAAGGGAGGAGGCATGAATTAAGAGACAGGGATAAAGCTCATGAATTATACCTGCAAATCAAATCTGAGGTGGAGAAGTGCATTGGTTTTTTGAAGGAGAAGAGAGAGACCGATCCTTATAGGAACATATTGGCCCGACTATCTTACCAGGCCACGAACGGCTCTACTTCTCAAGTTCCAACATTTGATATTTGATTCTTCTGCTCAAATGAAAATTGATTTTCACCATGCTGATCTCGAAGAAGCTCAAGATCTTTCAGTGGGATAATGGTAGCTGGGGTATCATGTAACTTACAGGGAGTTACAAGAAATTTCATATATAGTTGAAAAATGACTTCCAACCACCTTCCTGGTTTTTTTTTTTTTTTCTAATAATAAAATGTTTTACTTGCCCCAAGCATTAAGATATATTTATTAACTCTCAAACACATTAGTTTCTTTGTAAATCACAAAAGGAATTCAGAAAACAAACCTTTCTCGGAGCCCATTTCCTGTTTTGCGTTGTGATCTTCCTCTTCGTACTCGTCATGATGCTCCCTCCTTGAAGTTCATGCTTGATTTTTCTTCTCTCCTCCAGTGAATAATCTAGGTTTTGGTATGCCATCGCTTCTGTATCAATGGTTTTCTTAGAACTGTTGTCGGATATTGTCAGCAAATCATCTCCTGTATCACATAATGACTGATGTTAGAGCTCAAAGAAAACCGAAATCCAGAAAATAGTTTCTAGTCAAAGTTTTGTTCTGATTCCTTGTTTCTTGTTTTTGTATTGCATTGAGTTTGTTCTGTTCTAGCTCTGACCAGACCACCACAGATGCAAATGAATAGCTTTCAACTTTAATATTTCTTGGCAATCAAACACATAAAACAAAATTACTTACCAGTCTCATCCTTCATTTCAACATCCTCAATTTCCCAGCACAATCCATCCAGCTTTCAATCGCTTAGCCCGGGTTAGATCATTTTTTTTCAGTAAAAATAAATAAATTACTGACAATAATTTTCTCTTTTTATAACCAATGTCTAGACCTAAATGCAAGATTTTTTTTTTTTTTTACCAGAATGTCAACAACAATTTTCTCTCTTTGTCACCAGTGTCCAGCAATCCCCGGCCATCTCTCCTTTCTCCAGCCAAGGACTAGGAATTAAAAAAAAATGAAATTATAGATCAAAATTGAGTTTTTGATATTTAATGGACCTAAATCATATTACTTGTAAAGATGAAGGATGAAAGTGTATATTTTACACTAACTCTGGACACACCACCCATTTTCGGTAATGTTTTTGGCTTTGGCCATTAATCTTTCAATTGTTCCTTTTCATAAAAAATCAAAAGCAATTGATATTTTATTAGGATCAAATTGCAAATACACAGTGAATCCACAATAATCTATGAGTGTGTTAACAGTACAACACAATGTTTTTTTCATAGTTTTTAAACCCAGCCTGGTTCAAGGCCTAGGTTCCGAGTTTTGATCGGGTCATTGGGTCACCGAGTCAATTCTTTTTTTAAAATTAAAATGACGTCGTTTTAGTAAAAACAAAAAATAAAAGTCAATGGATTGCAGCTGGATTTTTGAAACAGTCTTTCTAGGTCAACTGAGTCGTCAGGTCAGTCAGGTCACATCAGGTTTTTTCTTTTCTTATTTTTTCTTCAACTCGACCCGATTCCAGCCCCGGGTCGGCCGGATCCCAAGTCGACCCGCTGGGCTGGGCCGGATTTCAAAACTATAATTTTTTTTTTAACCTACCTAGACCATCCCCTAGTCCTTGTCTTAGACTATATATATATATATATATATATATATATAAGCTAGGTGTGTGAGTCAACCCATAAGCCTAGCCCATCCAAATGGCTTGGCTACAATGCTAGGCCTCTTTTTTTTTTTCTAAATAATATATGACAACACATCATACACTCTCATTTTTTTATAGAAAAATATTATGCAGACAACGTGTTGTTTATATATGTAGGCGATGATGCGCTATCAAAATCCGACAATTGAAGAGTCACTAAAAAAATAAGATAGTGGGTTTTCAACATAAAAGAGTCGTTTTTCAACCCTTTTCTGATCCCAAAAATACCAAGAAAACCATCTAGATATCTAAATAAAACTTATTTATGCCTTCAAATAACTCAAACATCGATCTAAAAACCAAAAATCAACAAAAAAAATATCTCAAGGCTAATTCTACTTTCTTGGACAATATTAGGGTTAAACAATACTCAAGTTAAACTCTTTTAATCAAATGAAACCTGTTAAATCCAAGATTGATCTTGTTCGTGGTTGAAATTGGTGTCAATGATAACTTTCTTTCTATATCACTAATATCCAGTGTTATTAAACCCGGACCAGCCTAGCGGGTTGACTCAAGACTCGGCCGACCCAGGGGCTAGACCGGTCCAGGTTTGTCAAAAGACCGGTCAATGCAACGACCCGGTCAAACCCGAGCGATCTGGATGAGAACCGGCAAAGACCCGGTGTTTTTTTTTCAAATGTGGGATTTGAAACCCATTAGTATATATACTTTATGTTCACAAGAAAAAAATTATGTTTTTTCAATGTGGGATAAAAAACTTTTTGGTTTAAATACTTCAACTTAAAATGATAATATAATATCTTTTTAATGTGAGATTTGAAACCCATTAGTATATATACTTTGTGTTCCCAAGAAAAAAAGTTATATTTTTTCAATGTGGGATTTGAAACCCATTAGTATATATACTCTGTGTTCCCAAGAAAAAAAGTTATATTTTTTCAATGTGAGATTTGAAATCCATTAGTATATATACTCTATGTTCACAAGAAAAAAGCTATGTTTTTTCAATGTAGGATAAGAAACTTTTTTTATTTAAATACTTCAACTTAAAAACTTAACATAATATCCTTTTAATGCAAGTTAAAAAACTTTTTAAAATATTCTTTTAAACTTCATTATTTACAATATGTATAGCCAATATTTACATAGATTTTTTCTTAATTTTTTCATATAAAATATTAAAACTTTAATTTTTTCGAGTTGACCCGGGTCAACCCATGAAACCTTGGACCCGGCCCCTTGGCCAGGTCAACCCCCAATCCGGGTTTAATAACTATGCTAATATTTAGCGATCCCCTCTCTCTCTCTCTCCTTTCTCTTAACAATGGACTAAAAAAATGAATTTCTTGATCAAAATTGAATTTTTGACATTTAAATGGATTTAAATGATATTATTTGTAAAGATGTAAGACCAAAAGGCACATTTCATGCTACCTCTGGACATGTCACCCATTTTGGACGATTGTTTTACTTTGGTTATTTGTTTTTCAATTGTTTTTTTTTTAATAAATCAGAAGCAATTAACGTTCAATTAGGATTATATCATCTTAAAAAAATACATAGTAAATCTACAGTTATGAGTTTCTTATCAGGTGCAGCACAATAATTTTTTTTTTTATAGAGAAAACACCACACATTTTAGAGTTTTCTGTAATAATTATAACTATTTTGGATTGTTATGATTCTAGTGTTGTTCATTGTTTGTTAATAATTGAGGTTTAATATAGAAAATTGTCATTCGGGAACTTGATTGAAATTTTAATAATAATTGAAAAGAATATATATATATATATATATATATATATATATATATATATATATATATAGTGTATCTCT
>Ga0325410_1003629_pt1 | contig 17442 bp, 6 predicted proteins | sample PopdelMetagenome_16_FD_206182 | JGI IMG/M metagenome (GOLD analysis project Ga0325410, IMG submission 206182) | Populus deltoides microbial communities from Bellville, Georgia, United States - Xylem-PdIQD-R3 | ecosystem: Host-associated > Plants > Phyllosphere > Stem > Wood/Secondary xylem...
CTTAAAAAGCCTAGAAATGACACCGCACCATAAAAGCATCAAAACATTCCCCAACCCAAAACACACCGAAACCCTTCCACAATTCACATATTACCCGGAAAATTCTTAAAAGAATCTTTTTGGAAAAATCTACCTTCCTTTTATGCAGCAACAACAATAATAAAAAACATGGAAATCCCACTGTAACGTCCGCTTATCTGTCACCAATCATCACAAACCACGTTTCGCGTTCTTACGGCCCGAACACCGTTTACGTGTTTAAGCCGTTAAATTACCCCTCTCCACCCATTTAATCCCAATCCCTTCCATTTTTTCCCTTTAGAATAAAAACCCAAAATTTCCCCTTTCATTTTCTCTCCTACCAAACACCAAAAAGCTCCAATCTTTCTACAGATCTGACCCAAAATAAATTTTGGTTTTCTTTAATTTGATGTCATCTCCAACTACGCCGTCGTATTGGTGCTACAGATGCAACCGTTTCGTTCAGGTTTGGAGACAAGACTCGGCAACTTGCCCAGAATGTGAATCAGGGTTCATTGAAGAAATCGAAAACCCTCCGCACATGATTCAAACAGAAGCATCACGTGAAAGGCACCGCAGACTTTCTCCCGCTGCCGGAACCATGTTCATGATCGGTAACCGCTCAAACCCCCATCGCAGGAACCGTCGCGGTGGAGCCGCCGGGAGCGGAGACCGGTCCCCGATCAATCCAGTGATCGTGCTTCGTGGCGGGCCTGGAGGGGCGGCGGAGGACGTAGTGGGAGATGACGGTGGCCGCGGTGGTGGAGGGTTCGAGCTTTATTATGATGACGGTGGTGGGTCCGGGTTGAGGCCGTTGCCGCCGAGCATGTCGGAATTTTTATTGGGATCAGGGTTTGAGAGATTGTTAGATCAGTTAACACAGATTGAAATGAATGGAGGGTTTGGCCGCTATGAGAATCAGCACCCGCCGGCGTCAAAGTCGGCGATTGAATCGATGCCTACGGTAATTATTAACGAATCTCATACTTTTACCGAATCGCATTGTGCTGTTTGTAAGGAGGCTTTTGAATTAGAATCCGAAGCACGAGAGATGCCTTGTAAACATATCTATCATACTGACTGTATACTTCCTTGGTTATCTATTCGTAATTCTTGTCCGGTTTGTCGACATGAATTGCCTTCTGGTGATGATGACGGTGAGGATGGGGTTGGGAGTCCGTTACCTGAAGCAGGGAATGGACAGGGAAATAACGAGGAGGAGGCAGTTGGGCTGACGATATGGAGGTTACCTGGAGGAGGGTATGCGGTGGGGAGGTTTACAGGGGCGAGGAGGGGAGAAAGAGAGTTGCCCGAGGTTTATACAGAGATGGATGGTGCGTTTAACAATGGTGGATTGCCGAGGAGGATATCTTGGGGGTCTAGAGGGGGTGGAAGGAGGGAGAATGGTGGTGGGGTTAATGGTGGTAGAGACGGTGGTAATAGAGGGTTTAGTTTTGGGAGAGTTTTGAGGCATTGGTTTGCTTGTTTTGGCGTGGGACGGGGTTCGAGTTCAAACTCCAGAGTCACCGGGAGGAATAGGCCTTCTCCTGTTTTTAGCAGTTCCTCTTCGATGAGGAGAAGGGGTTGGGGCGCTGAGATTAATACTGGAAGGAGACGGTGAGAATGCATTAATGAGAGATGATCAAATGGATGTTCTGTTTTTTGCTTCGAAGGTGCTTGTTACTGAATTGTATATACGGAGATTTGAGAATGACACCCAATTGTGAGTTTCAGTTCATAATATAAAAAGTAGGGAGGTTTTATGAATTGTGTAACGATACTGTCTCCATGAAAGAATCTCGAAGAAGCAGTGTGAGCAAGGTATTTGGAGAGGAACATTTTGGGAGCCAAGAAGGTACAGGCCTAATTATACGAAAGTGCCTTTAACTAGTTTTCATGCAGTGAGCTACAGGCCTTGCAATTTTTTTTTTTTTTTGTTTCTTCTTTTATGTTCCATTATTTGGTATTTGTAAGTTAGCAGCAGACCAGCAGTTGTTTTTCATCTGTCATTCTTTTTCCAAGAAATCTATAAATTCTAGCACCTCTAAGTTTGAAGCACGTTGCAAGAGCTTTGGTTTGGGCGTTTTGCTTCTGTATGTTTTAACTTGCACGCACAGCACTTATGTTGAATCTTCTTGGAGTTCTGGTTGCAGGCCTATTTCTCTCACTTTCTGGAACATAGGAGTAACCTTAGAGGGGGTCTTGTCTAAACTTGAAGGGATTTACGTGTTGGCAACTTGCTTTTAAAAAATATATTTTTAAATATATTAATTTTTTTATATTTATTTTTAACATTAATATATTTTTATTTTTTAAAAAAAACTTGAAAAGCATCAAAAGTTTATTCTAAACATGATAAGATATTGTTTGATATTATAGTAATGATTATTTTTAAAAAAATTTTGTTTAGAAATATATTAAAATAATATTTATATTTTAAAAAATCTATTTTTAACATTTGTAATTTAGAAACATAAAAAATTTAAAGCAAAATAAATTTAAATTTTTTGAAAAACATGACTTTGCTGCATATAAAGCACATTCGTTTCGGAGTTTGTAAATGTTTTTAGATATTTTTTAAAAGTGTTTTTAATTTTAAAAAATTAAATTATTAGTTTTTTATAATAAAATTAATAATTTTTTTTAGTGTTTTCTATAATTTTAATAATATATTTTAAAAAAAATTATTTTAAAAATATCTTAATAAAATCTCGGACACAAAAGTTAATTGAATTCTTCAACAAACCCTTGTCGCGCATATTGACAAAGTGGGGTTTAATAATAGAACGGACATAGCGAATCAATATATATATTTTTTCGAAATTAACATGTGCTGTCAAAGTTGAGCCTATTCGAGTTCTTGGCTCTCTTGCTCTGCAAGAATTCCAATAAAAAAGAATTAAAATGTGATGAATTATGGAGGGTAGCAATCAGGAATCATATTGTATTGTCATTAATACAGAAAATTCTGAAGTGAGATCTGGTCCATGCATATATATTGGGACGCTTTACAGTTGTGATTCCAACAAAATTCAGGGCCTCCTAAGCTGGCAGACCAAGTTGCTTACGGAGTGTATGACTTTTGGGGACAAAACGGTGACTAAAATGCGGTAATTTACGCTTAAAATCATGCCCTGGAAGTGCCAAAATTCTGCGAGGACCAAACTTTGGAAAGGAATGATGACAAGAGTATGAATAAAGGAAATTATTCCACATCAATTTTGCAGTTCGAGAATTTGCAATATATCAGAATTCTCAGTTGCCAACTTCTTACGCATGCTTCTGATTTGCAGTGAGCCCAAAACTAGTGCAAGGCATGTGGAATAAGATTTTATTCGATCCCCAGTTTGCGTTCAATTGGGATCAATGATCATGGAAAGTAAAAACTGTGCCAGAATCTTTTCTAGGCGATACAAATATATTTAAGCAATTCTCGCCATATCGAAAATGTAATACAATATTGAAATCATTTACTCTCACGCGATTGATTTCTAAGATTGCCTGGCTCTAGGCATATGATTCTGTACAGTCTGAATTTGGACCGTTCATTAAAACCCACGAGCACCACATCAGCCTCCTTGTTCAAATCAACGTGGATGTGCTTTTACCTCTTGTTTGGAACCCTACTCGATACTAACATTCAGGATGTGACACACACACACACACACACACACACACACACAACAGTCTACTTGCCGTCTAGCCGGCAGATTGATTTTGGGCCTGTTGACCAACACATGATATTGAGCTCAAACCAAAGACATGATGGAGCAAATGCTTTTAAAAACATAAAAACAATCGGTCTCTGAGCTAACATCATCAACTGGAAAAAGACATGGACTAAGCTGCTTCAAAGAAATATAATGGTGAGAATTATGTGGTGCAGGATTGAGGTCGACTGCATTGAGATTTATGGTCGTGGTTGGCTGCTCTGAGCTATAAACTAAAGAAGATGTGTTTCTCTGGGAGGTTATATTGCAATGATACAATTGAATATGATATCATGCGGAAAAAATCAACTCAGCGCAATAATTTTAACAAAGACTTTATATTATTTTTATATTAATCCAAGAATAATTTTATATTGTTTCTTAACAAAGATTTCTATCCAGCTTGAACAGCTATTTCAAGCAATTTAAACGTAAAACAAGTATTAAATGGCTTCCTCTTAGGGGAAATGCCTTAAATTTTAATTCCTAACAAGAGGTGGTCCCGTCTCTTCGTTGTTTTTTTTTATGCAAAAGGTAATTTACAGGTTCGAGGCTTTGCCCGTCCACGTAAATTTAATGGCAGAATTATACTGTTGATTTTTTTTTATAGAAATATATTAAAATAATAATATATTTTTAAAAAAATTATTTTTAAAATTAGTAATAATATATATATATATATAATAGTGTAATTATTATTATTTTTCCACTTGAACATTTTATTTTAAGCATTTGCTTCGAGATAATTTTTTTATTATGATATAAATATTTTTTTAAAATAATAAATGTATTTTTTTTTGCTGTATAATAAAATTATTAATTACTTGTGGAAGCAAAAAATTATTATATACAATTACTTGCATAGATTTACAAAAAGTCGCAGTGTTATTTTAGTTTCAAGTTTATTTTCCTTTTAAATATACAAGAAGACTTCCAGAAATAAAAAAGTGAACTTTCACCACAGTCGTGACAAGATTTATGTATATATTCCAAGAACAAGAATTGCAATACAGAAACTGAAATGAAAGATGGACCGACATGTGCCTCACCAAGGTCAATAATCAACATAGTATCAAGTAGCTGGGAAACATCTGGATTGGTCTTTGTAAGATTGGAGCAATCATGCATGGAATTCGTAAGTATTGTATGGAGAAATAAGCGTGCCTCCCCCAGAAACAATCAAACCTTACTGGAATCAGCATCCACAAATCTAATGAAGTGGGGTCTTGTTTCTAGATTTAAAAACGCGTTAGGTTTCCTAAGAATAGAGTTCACATCACACTTTGCATGCATCGCCGACTGACTTCTTCCTAGGTCATGACTTTTGATGATGAAAGCGCCCCAGATTCTTTTGTTTCCTTCGATTTGCCTTCTCCATTAGCCATTAATTTGTTTAAAAACAATTTGTGTAAATAAACTTCAGCGAGACTAGTAGTCCCAGTTTTGTTAGGTATCTTTATAGAAGCAATAAAAGAAGGATATAGACTATCGAACAGCATATACCGAACTGAAAAGCAAATACCTCGGAGGTCTAATTGTTTAAAATATGTAACTTGCAACCCGAAGGCCATTTCTAGCAAAGTTCAAGTTTTGTTTTTAATCTCTATTAATGATCGGCGCCTATCCACTCCAAGATTGGAATTTTCATAAAACTTCACTCCATGTTCTAGCATGAGATTAGAGTTCTACACCGAGTATGCGTCAAGGAGATTCTTAGTTCGTAAATCTACTCGGCTAAATGTTAAGGAAAAACATCGAAGTTGTTGTTGTTTAATGTTTTCAACTCAATAGTTCAAGATGAGATGAACCGGAGCTGTTCTCTTGGCATTGAGTGTCTTGCCGGTCTCCATATCAATCCAGCTATCGAACAGTAATTGAAAATGTTTTGGAAAGTGAGTCGGTAACCAAACAATGGATTGGAAGGAGAGGCATATTTTCAACTAACTAGTGGACATAAGATGAACATTGTAACCCCTGCAATTTTCCAGGGAAGTGTAAATGTGGGCGCTTTACCGTCAAAGTATTCTGTCTTTATTCTAGAAAATGTGTTGCATAATGGTGTAAAAGCCAACTATGCAATAACTATTCGATTTGCGTTTGATAGCGAGAGGTTCGTCTGGTTACTTGAGGTGTCATCACTAGCTAGCTAGCTAGATTCGTGATTCTTTAGTACAGTTGTGACTTGGCTTGTCTCACGATAGAAAGCTAATGCACGATGAAGCAGAAGCACAATGAATTTTGGTGGCCGCCAATTCATTTGAGGAATCATTATGTAGGATAATAATATAAATTATATTTTATAATTTTATTTATTTAATATATATTTTAAGTTATTAAATTGTAATTTTTTTAATATGATATTAAAGTTTGGTCATTTAAATGGTAATATTTTATTATAAAACTCAATATTTTCATCTTTTTTAAAATTAATTAATAACTTAGGATATTGTGAGTTTATACAGGTTTTAAGTTTAATTTATTTAAAAAAATATTAAAAAATAATATATTGATGCAAGTTTTAATTTTAAAGAAATTTCATTTGAGATGATATTTTAAAAAATAATATAAATTATATATTTGGATATTTAATTTAAAGAGATGTGTTAAAAATAATATAATTTATATATTGAAATCTTACCTAACAACTCATGTTTTTAGATTGAGATAATTTTTTAATAATGAGTAATTTTTTAATAAATTAATTAGTGTTTTTTTGAAAGTTTTTTTGATCTTTAATCAGCTTTCTTAAAAAAAAAATTCTTGAAGTTTCTTTCCCAATAAGATTTGAGCATGATAATTACTTTTCATCATGATTTATTACATGAATATTTTATTGTATCTAAAGCTTGTAATATTATAATTCATTATAACTGTAATTGTTAATTACATTATAATTTTTAAAAGTAATGACAATTCATTTTTTTATCTAGTGGATTTTTAGGTTCATTTGAAAATATATTTCTTTCATAGGCTAATTGAGTAATTTGAGTTTCATCCCGCGTGGTCCTTGTATTTTAGAATTTTCATCCTTGCTTTATTTTACCTCAGCATATAATTAATTCAATATTTTAACTTCATAATATGCAATATGGAATGATTGTTAAATACAATAATAATAATAATAATAATAATAATAATAATAATAAAAACAACATTTATTTAGTTACGTCACGACATTCTTGAGATGTGAAATTACAATAAGAAATCAAAACTCTTGTCAATATGTTTAATTGACTTGTTTCCGTCAATCAGCAATCGAGACAAACCTGAAGTTAAAAAATTTCTGCCTGTTACAGTTTATTGATTGGAAGAGTTGGCAAGCTAGCTAGTTCCTTCTCATAGACCAAAGTCTCGATTACGAATCTTCGCCGAAATTTTCAAATTTCAAACCTTTGTTTAATTCTGGGTTACAATCACGAATATTTTACACATAAATCAATTTCGCTTGTCTATTGTTGTTCGAGAGCCAAGATTAAATAAGAGCTTCTCATGTCCAACCGAAGGGTTTTGATGGCTACCGGTTCTTGGGCTCTTCCTGGTTTTGATAACATAATCCACTTTTTGTCCCCCACTGCACCTCCCAGAGATACCCTTTTTGAAAGGGCTCATTGGCGATTGTAAAACTGTCTCCATGCTCCATGAAAGCAGTTGGAGATGCAGTCTTTGAACTAAAAAAACAACAGATTTCTCATAAACACAAAAATTGTAGGTGCTCACAGTTCTCAAGGGAGAAGAAAAAAAACTCAAGTCGAGCCTGTAATAATATCATGGTGTCGTTTTATTGACAATGTAGTAAAATTACTGGACAGCGTAGTGCTACAAAAGTTATGTAACAATCGCACACCGAACACTATGCATATGTGACGGGGTAGAAAATCCAAGCAATTGACATCGGCCAAGAGAAAAGGTCCAGAAGTTTTCATGGAAAATTCAATAAAATAAACTTCTAAAGGCAGAGGACATTGTTTTAGCGTACAGGGTTTCATGGAGATGATTTAATTACCGAACTCTTTTATATAGTTTCAATGTAGCAATCACTTTGGAACAAGACAGTTTTTGTTTCGTCATCCACAAATTCAATCCTTGATTAACTAATTTTTTAGTATCTAAATTGACTTGGGACAACATTAAGCAATTGCTACCTATCAGAATGCAGAGAAAGGGGAGTGGAATTTGCCAAAATGCAAGCCGCAATGCATTGCCTATCACATTTAACAGTTGCTTTTCGTGCCAAATTAAGAAACCACAAAGAAATTTTTAGTTAACCACGACAATGGAAGGAGAAAAGTAACATTCGAATTTTAAATTATGATTTCATTAAAAACAATTAATTAAGCACCTAACCTAAGATCTATATGTCAGCTCCCGACCAAACATGTATTAATCCCCACTTCATCACGCTTGATTCAATAACAATCATCATTATCTTATAACTATTCTCATGTGTGCCCGTGGATAAACTTAGAAGATGAAATTTGTCAATTTCATTTTGGAAAATTACCCTTCACGTAACGGAATCAAAATCCAACATGAGTACAACATGAATACGTGGACAAAAAGTATTGCTGGAAAGACATAATGGATAGTGGCAATTTATGGAATAGCATCAAATTTAGTAGCAAAGACAAAATTGGTAGCATTGACCTATATAAGTAGTGAATTGATACGAGTTTAGACTTGAACGGTAAACAATCCAAGACAAACAACAAACATAATAAATGCGACAACATAGAATGACAGTTACACAACAATGCAGTGAATTGTTATGTCAGTTATGATCATAGCTTTATGATGAAAATAAGTGTCTAGATCATGGAGGCATGGCTGCTAAACATGAAAGCATGACTGAGATTGCTTCTTAAGACATTAAGATCATAAAAATATAGAGCAAAGCCATCCACTAAGTTCATGAAAATATAAAAAAAAAACACCTCACTATTTTCTAAAATATAGAGAAAATAGCTTTATATTTTATAATTTTTCATATGCTTGTTTTTAAATAGGATGTATAGTCTTGATTGTGTAGGGAAATGTTAGCTTGGGTGCATAGTATGTTAGTTTTGTGTATAGTATTCAAGTTTTGTGCATAGAACATATGCATACAAATATGTTTTTTTTTTTTTTGAGATTAATAAAGATTGAAATTTGTTTATGTAATAATATGTGTGCTTATAAAGGTTATATCCTTTTTAATTATGTGCTTCACTTGTCTTGTAGCACGGAAGAGTATAAAAAAATTTCTAGACGAAGAAAAATACTTAATTATTAGATAAAAATGAGTAGTTGAAAAAAAAAGGACTGAATTCGAGAAGAAGCTAGTCTGCCGCATAAAAACTGAAAAATTTCGACCATAATTTGGCTTAGTTTTCAGGAAATTATTTTCCTTTTATTTTGGGCGGAAAACACTTTACGGAAGTTGTGAAAAATTTAGAAATGTCATATTATTTACCGATTATATCAAATTTGATCCTCAAACTTTTGATTGCTATATATATATTTTTTGTTTTGAATACTTGTTTTTCAATTTCATCCATTAGAATTTAATTTTTATATTAACTTTGATCCTCATTTTTATTTTGCTTTTCCCTTATCATTTTTTAATTGAAATTTTTTATCTATCAAATTTGATCCTCATTCTTTTGATTATTACTTATTTTATTTGAAATAATTTATGAAATGTTAATTATTATTATTTTAATTTCTTCATCTTTTAATTTTTTTTATTTTTTATTTGATCTCTATTATTTTGATTATTATTTATTTTATTTGAGATAATTTATGAAATTATATTTTTTTTCAATTTCATTCTCATTCAACTTTTTAATTTGTAAGATTTATTTCTCATTATTTTAATAAAATTGAAAAAAATAAAACATTAATAATTTATTTTCCAGCTTATTTTTCATAACATAACCAAATACTGAAAATTATTTTTCAATTTATTTTTCATTACACTACCAAACATCGAAAAATACTTTTTCAAAATTTATTTTTTCTGAAATTCACTTTTCAAAATAAAATTACTTTCTAGCAAACATATTTAATTATTATATAATAACAGGTAGATAAAAAAAAAAAAAAAAAGACTAAATCCGAGAAGAAGCTAGTCTGCCGCATAAAAGCTGGAAAATTTCGACCATAAATTAACCTTGTGACAGTATCCATGAACAACTGTGATGGACTCGAATTTGTCCGTCCACAGGACGAAAAGGCCTTTTGTTTTGTAATTGTCCACACGACGAAAATCCCAGTCTCCAAAACTAACAACACGTATTCCCTTACAATTAATGCATTTTTCCAAGCATAGTATTTAAGCAACACAAATAAAGGAAACTCCACAAGAATAACCGCAACTCGCTCCCTCGCCTTCATCAATTAGTTCATTGATCTTTCAAGTCTACAATTATAAGCCATTGAAAGCGATTGAAGCCCCAAACCAAGATAAACAGAATTTATTAAACAAAACATCATGGTTTTTCTTCGGCTTCTTGTCCAGCTGTTTATTTCCTTCATTTTCTTGCGATCCAAACAATGTTTCTCTTCAAATCAATCACCAATAATATTACCTCTAAGAACCCAAAACAACCATCATATCTCAACACGAAGACTCTTCTCCAATAGTTCTTCAAAAACCACAGGCAAGCTCTTATTTCATCACAATGTTACCCTCACTGCCTCTCTCACCATTGGCACGCCCCCACAAAACATTACAATGGTTCTTGACACAGGCAGTGAGCTTTCTTGGCTCCGTTGCAAAAAAGAACCAAACTTTACATCCATTTTTAATCCTCTTGCCTCCAAAACATACACTAAAATACCTTGTTCTTCACAAACCTGCAAGACACGAACCAGTGACCTTACCCTGCCCGTTACCTGTGACCCGGCCAAGCTCTGCCACTTCATCATCTCTTACGCTGATGCCTCTTCCGTTGAAGGCCACCTCGCATTTGAAACTTTCCGGTTCGGATCGTTGACGCGGCCCGCTACTGTTTTCGGGTGCATGGACTCGGGCTCTAGCTCCAATGCAGAGGAAGATGCAAAGACAACCGGGTTAATGGGCATGAACCGTGGGTCATTATCATTTGTGAACCAGATGGGATTTAGAAAATTCTCATATTGCATATCGGGTCTTGACTCGACCGGTTTTTTGCTTCTCGGGGAAGCCAGATACTCGTGGCTTCAACCCTTAAATTACACTCCTTTGGTTCAAATTTCGACCCCTTTACCCTATTTTGATCGGGTCGCTTACTCGGTTCAGCTTGAGGGAATAAAGGTAAATAACAAGGTTTTGCCTTTGCCCAAATCGGTGTTTGTACCGGACCATACCGGAGCAGGGCAAACCATGGTCGACTCGGGTACCCAGTTCACGTTTTTATTAGGTCCGGTTTATAGTGCCTTGAGAAAAGAATTTCTATTACAAACTGCAGGGGTTCTAAGAGTTCTAAACGAACCTCAGTACGTGTTTCAAGGAGCAATGGATCTCTGTTATTTGATTGACTCAACTAGCTCTACCCTGCCAAATCTACCGGTTGTTAAGTTAATGTTTCGGGGAGCCGAGATGAGTGTATCGGGTCAAAGATTGTTGTATCGGGTCCCGGGTGAAGTTAGAGGGAAGGATTCAGTGTGGTGCTTTACTTTCGGAAACTCTGACGAGTTGGGAATTTCATCGTTCTTGATTGGTCACCACCAACAACAAAATGTTTGGATGGAGTATGATCTTGAAAATTCTAGGATTGGATTTGCGGAGTTAAGGTGTGATCTTGCTGGTCAACGGCTCGGCTTGGACGTCAAGAATTTAGCATGACTACTCTGCGCCGGGTCAGCTCACACGTGGGGCTAATAGAGTCTATATATCTTCAGTAGAAAAAAAGGGAAAAGGCCCTTTATTACCCGTCTTTGATGGATGGGGTGCCACCCTATTTTAAAGAGTTGAGAATATATAAAGTTCCATGTTTTTTGGGGGCGTCGTGGAGTGTGGGGATTGGATTTTGTGATCTCAATTAAACGAGCCATCGTCCAGTCCATGGTTCACCACGACGCCTAGTCGTGGCCCACTGATCGGACAGTGTCTGTGCGTGAAGAAAATTTGGGATTTTGGAGCATCAAATGCACTGCTCAGTAATATATTTTTGTATCGTACATGACATTATTCAACTCACTTCCATTGCTTTCATATTTGTTATTCTCTGAATCTCTGTTGAATTTGGTTTGGTTTGTGTCAGGTTACTGAGTGATTTTGTCTTCGTGTTTCAAAAATGATTTAAAAAAATAAAATTATTTTGAATTAATTTTTTTGAATATTCTCATATAATTTTGATATATGATGTCATATATAAATTTTAAAAATAAAAATAATATTTCAAAAAACAAATCGTCTATTATAATAATAATAATAATAAAAGAATAACCAATGAAATATGATTAATTTGATTTAATACTGGGGGCAGTTGGCTTGTGGGTGCCATGCCAACACATTTTGCTCTGTTCTGCACTTTACAACTAGCAATAGTGTGTACAAAAGTTGCCCTATCGGCTGTTCTGGAGAGCCATTTGATTGTGAAATTTCATCTATCTCCATGTCTCTGTCCAGCCAGCGGTTCTCCTGTTAAGGTACTCTTCTGTCTTTTGATGCAAATGGACTGCCTGTAATCATATTGATGTTCAGGATGTGATTTGTTAATGTGTTTTGAAAATGTTTTTAAAAAATTTTAATTTTTTTTTATTTTAAATTAATATTTTTTTATATTTTCAAATCATTTTCATATATTACCATTAAAAATAATTTTTTAAAAATAAAAAATAATTATTATCACACTAAACTTTATACGTGGTTTACTGACTTCCAGTTCCTGTAGAGTAAAAATAGGGTGATATTATTTTTTAAAAAATTGTTTTATTTAAAAATATATTAAAATAATATTTTTTTAGTTTTTTTAAAATATTTTTAATATTAAAATGAGTTGAAAAAATAAAAAATATATATATAATTTTTTAAAATAAACAGGCTATTAGTTCTTCTGAATACGGATTTCTGAACTTTCTGAGAGGTAGGCTGGCAGTGTCAGCCGCCATATGTGATCCACTCACTTGTATATATGTAGTCATTCAACACTGTACAATCAGACTCTAGAAAAATCTCCTTTGAAAAAAATAACATTCTTGCTTGATGTAATTTACATGACTGTCCTTTGCGAATCTTATCTTATCTTCGTAGTTTTATATGCAATAAATTAGAAGCCAAATCCATTTTTGATTTGATTAGAGAAATCTAAATCAGGGAGGTTAGCAGATAAAAAGCATAGCTGAAGGGAGTAAGTTAGGTATTAAGATTATGTGGGATGTGATAGCTTGGCAAAAAGCCCTCCAGAAGGCCCGTACCGTCCATGCAATTATGGGTGTTTAGTATTATTATAATTAATAATGTTTTATAAAAGTGTTTTAAATTAAAAATACATTAACATAATATTTTTATTTTTTTATATTAAAACCACATCCAAAAAATTAATTTAATATTTTTTAAAAATAAAAATAAATTTAAAAAATAAAAACAAACACTAACTAAAAATAAAAATCCATACATGGTACGTATTGGAGCTATAATACCTAATGTATAAGTTAGCCCAATTGTGTGTCACTGTTGCAGACAAATTGAGTTCCTATTTATCTCACTCTTTAAAGATAGGTTAGCTCAAAAATGTCTCCGGGACGGGCGGTGTAGCCGGAGTTTAAAAAAATTTTAATTTTTTTTATATTTTTTAATATATTAATGTTAATCTTTAAAAATAAAAAAAATAAAAAATATTTTAAAAAACTATCACCCACGTTCCAAACACTCTTTACAAGTTGAGCATGAAATCCGGCTCACAGGCTTTTGGTATTAACGGACAAGAAAAGGAATTAAGGTTGGTGGCAGTTCAATGTTGTAATAATTAACGAATGTCAATTTCTTAAATTTAAATGTTAATCTTGTCTCCATCAACTAGCCACGTGTATCAATTGTTGGATTTATAATATGATTAAATAATAATTTTGAAATTCAAAATTATTTAATTATTGCAACGGTTAACTAAAAAGGCTAAATACATTATTTTTTTCATTCTATCGAATGTTTTTAAAAATAAAAAGTCAACTGTAATATTATTTTATCCTCGTTAATTGAAGTAATTCTTAGAAAAAAGTTTAGAGCACCTCCGCATGGTAGTGGTCCAAAAGCTTGATCCCTGAAACCAGGATTACAAAGACGACATCGTATCTACTTCTCTCACAACAGTAATTTCATTTGAATTTATAATATGCTTTACAGGAGAGATGAATTAGATATATTAAAAAAACAAGACCGTTTCATAAGAAAATCCAAAGAAAATAGAATATCACTGAAACAGTGACTTTTTTTTAAATATACGAGGAGGTAAAATAGTTAATACAATTCAATAGAAGTGAATTTATTAGTTTTAAAAGATCAAGAAAGAGCTTATTATTGTTGATTTTTCTTAAAAAAACGTACTTTTGTAACAAAATACTCATCCAGCCCAGCCCAAGGAACCCAAGAAAGAGAAAACATGGTAAGCATTTTCGTGTGGTGAATAAAAAGCACAAAACCGACGTCGCTTAGACCATCATCATTAACAAATAATAACGGACGCAATGGTTCACAGAACGAAAGGAACCGAGTATTGGCTTCGGGGAGTCGACAAAGGTTGAAATGAAAGCGTTGGTTTCAGGCAACAAAACAAAAGTAAAGGCCTAAAACCAACCAACAAATTCATTGTTTAATCCCTTAGATCGCATCATATCCATCATGATCATCCTCTGTAAGTACATCTCATCTCATCTCATCTCATTTCATTGCTTGAGTTAGGTGTTTGAAAATTGAAACCCTAAATCACGAACTAATTGCAGATTGACGGAATCGAAGCTGAGTGGAGAAGCTGGTGCTGTTGCTATTGTTATTGCTATTACAAGAAATACATTGATAATATAATTATTATCAAGATAGAAGGAACGAAAAGAAGAATGAGTTTTGTTTTCCGGGGAACTCGATCTGATATCGAAAATGGCTTCCCTAGTTTTGTACCTGAACGACGTACACTGGTAATCTTATTATTAATGTCACTCCTTTCTTTATTTTTGTTTCTTGTTGATTATATAATAATTTGTTGTGTTTTTTTCTATTAACAATAATCAGCGTGTTCACGCAACTCGGCCTGTCAATTCCAATTCACTTGTTTTTCTTGTCACAGGTAACTTCAATTTCATCATCATCATCATCATCATCATCAATAATAACAACAACAACAACAATAATAAATCCGTCTTATAGTTTAATCGTTTTATTCTTTCAAATTCTTCTTGCTGCCTTTTGTTTTATTTATTTACTATTGGTTTTGGCAGTTCTCTTGCTATTCATGATTTTGAACTCGCACCAAATGTCACCTAATTTCCTGGTATTTTTTTTTTTAACTGAATACGGAATCTAGTAAATTTCATGTCTTTCTTTACTGATAATGATGAGTTTTAGAGTTGTTTGTGCTAACTATGTTATGTTTTTTTTTTTTGAGATGTAGCTTTGGCTAGTGCTTGGTGTGTTTTTTATGGCGACGACTTTGAGGATGTATGCAACTTGTCAACAACTCCAAGCTCAGGCGCAAGCCCATGCTGTGATGGCAAGTGGTCTTCTTGGTCATACTGAGTTGCGGTTGCATATGCCGCCATCCATAGCCCTTGCTACCAGAGGGCGTTTGCAAGGACTCAGGCTTCAGCTTGCACTTCTTGATCGAGAGTTTGATGACCTAGGTTTGTGTTCGTGGTTGTATTGTGCATGGAAGGGGACAATTATGTGTTATGAGTCAATTTTTTTGAAAGATGAAACATTCTATTTAGTTTTCATTTTACTTTTTTCCTTTCCTTGTTAATTTCATTTGTTTTCTGAAAAGGATTGTTCATGTAGGGGTTGTTGTTTACATGCAGATTATGAAACTTTGAGAGCACTGGATGGTGATAACGTTCCCAATGGCACTTCAATGACCGAGGAAGAGATAAATGCCCTTCCAGTTCACAAGTACAAGGTCACTGGTCCTCAAAAGTAAGTGTTAATGTTTTGTTTGACTTGTGTGTTTTAGAAGTGCTTTTATGTGAATGTTGCTTGAAAAATATATGAATGGCATTATAGAGACATAGGAGTTTGCTTAGGCATTTGGCCGTTTGGTTGTGGGTGTCTGCAAGCATGCCATGCTTAGGGATTGCATATTGTGTCAATTTTGTTTCCATATAAACAGTTTGATTGTCGGGCTGGAGCAGTTAGTAAAAAAAAATTTGGAGTTCCCCATGAACTTTTCAGATTTCTTTGTTGATTACGAGAACCTGAATATCTTAAAAACCAGTCTGAATGAATGAACAACACTCCAAATCCAGAGAAGGTAGAGCCTCCTCACTTTCCCACCTCTCCCAACATTCCCTGACATCAGGTCTTGGATAGCTGTTTTAGCAAAGTGAAAAATAATCAAACACATAAGATAATTTTTAGAAGAATGTAGTTTTTCTTTTTGAAAAGAAACAAAACCAGTCTGAATCAGCAACATATGTATTGCTTATCATACATATTTTTGTTCTCTCTGCATATCCTTTGGGTTTTGATGTCTTGACAACAAGCTGTTTCTTGTTGACAGTGGTGGCTCCTCAATGCAACAAGCCTCTTCTTCTGTCTCGGCTGAGGTACAAGCCTTTGTTTCATGTCAATTACTTTTTTTCCTTTTTTTTTGTCTAGGTATGTCAACTTCAGGTTCATTAAAATTTATATCATACACATTGAGACGTGCAAATGTGGTTCGCAATCTACTGCCTTGTCATTTAACAATTCAACTGCTTTAGTTCTGGTCTATCAATGCACATTCACTGGCTGTATCCCTGTAAAAGTCAGTGCTGTGAAGCTTCTTACTTAGTGGTATAGAAGTGTGGGGGATAGATAATTAGTTTACCATCTTTAATGGTCTAGAACTGGCTTCAAATAATTTTTTCTTTTAATGGTCTAGAACTGGCTTCAAATGATCGTTTCTTGTCAAATGGGCATCTCCTAAGTTTCAAACAGTCAACTTTTGTGGATCTTTGCATGAGCAACCATGTCAGGCACATACAATTCTATCTGTGGGAGTAGGTATGCATGCCAAACACAGTTTATAATGCTACACATGCAACGGGGTGTGCCTACTGGACACAGTAGATGATGCTACATATGCAACTGGGCGTGCATACTGAACTCAGTAACATAATACTGCATCTGCAACTGGAGACAGCTTAAGTATTTCTGCACCTGCTGACCACTTTTTAGTACAGCAGGCATAATGATGCCTTTTTACAGCAATGGAGCTCTCGATTTTTCAATTTCATTTTGGCTCACATCAGCGCAGTTAATCAGCCATTCTTTTATTCTTCTCTGTAGCAAAAGAAGCAAGATACAGGAAATGCTATTGGGAGCATGAAGTCTTCAGATGATGAGCTGACTTGCAGTGTGTGCTTGGAGCAAGTTAATGTGGGGGAAGTGATCCGCACCTTGCCATGTTTACATCAGGTTCAGACTCTTCTCGTAGTGATTTAACTTTGCTGCACCCTTTTCTTTTATTGATCTGCACTGACAACTTGGTCTCATTAACTTCACAGAGGGTCCCTCATATAAGTGCTTAAAACATAGACCGCTGTGCATTCTTTTATGCCATTT
>Ga0325410_1003633_pt1 | contig 17435 bp, 12 predicted proteins | sample PopdelMetagenome_16_FD_206182 | JGI IMG/M metagenome (GOLD analysis project Ga0325410, IMG submission 206182) | Populus deltoides microbial communities from Bellville, Georgia, United States - Xylem-PdIQD-R3 | ecosystem: Host-associated > Plants > Phyllosphere > Stem > Wood/Secondary xylem...
ATGCGCTGGTTGGACAAGGCTCATTTATTCCCTTTTGTTTCTGTTTTTGTTTGTTTCTCTCTAGTCGTTCTTCTCTCTAGCTCCCTTACTCTCTTCTTTTTCTTCCTTTATTTTCTTGCCTTTTTCTTTATTTTCCTTTGTTTTTTTTCATGGTTTCTATTCTGTTGGTTGGACCAGTAACCTGTTGTGAGGGAGAGCAAAAATTTCTTTGCTGAAGTTCTGAAGGAAATCCAAAAGTCCCTCTGGTTTTTGCATTTTTTTCTCCCTAACTCTCTATGTTTTGTTTTGTTTTGTTCCCCTCTGCCTTTGTTTTTATAGGGATGGACCCATGGTTATGCATGGTGGGTCTGTTTTATCTCTCATGAGGATAAGGATAAGCATGGCTTGAAGTGTTTTGTCGGAATAAAAAAACTAACAGTCTTGCCATTGTTGGACTGTTGGTGATGGGTTTATTTGACGTTAATGGTGCATCGGGGGGCAAAATGAGCTGAACCAATTTGGGATTTGTAGTAGACCATTTGGTCTATATTCTGGCTTGGATTTTGTGTGAATTGTGGTCTGGCCGATGCTATTTTGACAACTTTTCTTATATAAATTTTCCTCTATTTTAGAGGAAGGGGAGAATGAATAGTTGATTGAACAATATCATTTTAGGTGGAGATGGTCATTCTTCAATTTGACCCCTAAAGTTCTAACATCTTGCAATTAACCCCTTATCTTTGAAAATCTTTTTTTTTTAATTTCGCCACTTGATAAAAAACAATTAGACCCCTGGATTTCAGCGTCATTTACAAAATAGTCCTTAGTTTCAAATTTAATCAATTCAGTCCTTAATTGACTCCTCAAACTTTTTATTCTTTCAAAATTATCCCTGGATAAATCAATTAACCTCCCTATAGTATCAATGTCTATTCACTTCAGTCCTTGGAATTTAATTTCTTGCAATTTTGACCAAAATTGACTCTAAACTTTGATATTTCTTCAACTAAGCCCTTGATTGCATTAATTAAACTAATTCAAAATTTAATTAAGTCCCTAAACTTATCAATTATTCCAACTTTATAATTTCATTCTTATTGGTCCTCACACTTTCAATTTCTATTGTTTTGACATAATTATCAAATTATTTTTCATTCTTTTTTTGTATTATTATTTTTTTGTAAATTCAAAATTGAGTTATGACAAGAGAGTCCCCAAATCCATCAAATGGATCTTTTATAGGTATCAGCTACCACTCTCATGGCTTACCATGCTCCGTCTAATACTACCACAACTACCAGTCACCTGTCTTACCAGACACTATCTGTTACTATCACGGCTACCTGTCACCTATCGCCTGCTACTACCATAGTTATTGGTTACCCTAGCTTACCAGGCATTATATGCTGCTAGTTACCAACCTCCTAGGCTTTTTATATCAAGCCACTACATCGTCTGCTATTAGCATAGCTACCAATAATCTAGCTTACCAGGCACCACTTGTTATTACCATAGTTATTGGTTACTTTGACTTACCAAGCATCATGTGCCACTAGTTACCAACCTCCCACGCTTTCCATATCAAGCCATTAGACACTTTGACTATGAAGAATGGATCAGATTACTACTAGTTACCAACCTCGTGAGTTTTCCATATCAAGACACCATACACCTTGACTAGAAAGAATATATCAAATTGCTTGAATTAAGAGATCTACCAATTATCTAACATATCAACCTTATTTCTAAGCACCTTGGTTGTTAGGACTCATCAATTGGCATTGTCTATGAGAAACTAATAAAAAAGCCATTGGTTTTTAAAACTTATTTTTGATATTTTCAGGTCATTCTATGGCACATAACCAAGGCACACCTAAGTTAGGATGCATGACGAATATATTTGTTACCGCCATCACAAGCACTTCTATCCAACCATACCTTTAATAACTCATCAACTAGGTTCAAGTCTTACTCAAGTCGTGTTGGCAACACAGGGACAAAATCAGACTTTACCACCCCAGTAAGTCTTAACACTTGTGGTAACATATTTGACCCCATCACCATCATCATCGACTACTCCTGACCCTCGTAGGCCAAATCACCACCTAAAAAAGCCTAAGCAGAATGACCTCCAGGAGAGTATTTTGCCTCTACACTATCAAGTCCCTCTAGGGGTCGCTCGTGTCATTATGATACCTATACACATAATCGATACTCCAAACACGCTCCCCCTAGCTACCGCGAGATGGACCTCAGTTATCAATCTTGTTGTTTCACGCCAAACTCCCTAAGCTTTTTAAAGTTTAACAAATCACGTTATGATGCATAATGCTCAATAAAAATATAAGTTTATTTTTGAAATAAAAATAATGTATCTCTAACATACATTTCCTAATTATAAATCTCCAATGAAAAGCTTCCAACCACTTTCCTTAAAAGGAACTAACTTGGCCTTCTTGGAGCAATATTACCACAATCACCAGGGGTTGATCTTAGATCCTCCATTTTTCAATTCAGTCTTGGACTGACACATTCTTCAAGTGATGCCAAAAGGCCTCTAACCAATTCACCACAGGTTGATCTCAGATCCTTTATTCTCCAGTGCAGTCTCAGGACTGGCACATTCTCCAGTGATGTTAAAGGGCCTCTCACTAATTAACTAGGGGTTGATGGACTTGGTTTTCTTGGTATGATAGAACCACCCTTTATGGATTTGTCCCTTCTTCCTCTTATAATCTTTTTTTAAGTATAGGCGTCAACATAAGTTTATTCCCCTCCACCTTTTAGAAATTTTTTTAAGGTTGTCAAAATGGGTTCACTCCCCTCCGCCCCTTAAAAATCTTTCTAAGTATTGGCGTCAATATAGGTTCACTCTTTTCTGCCCCTTAAAATTTTTTCTAAGTATGGGCGTCGATATGTGTTCATTCCTTTTAGCCCTTTAGAAATTTTTTTAAATATGGGCATCGACATAGGTCACCTTTCTTAGGACCCCCTCAACCTTTTAGAATACTTTCTAAGTATAGGCTCACCCTCATGGGTTTCTACTAACCACTTAGAAATGTTTCTAAGTATAAGCCTTTTCTCCATAAGTTTCCTTTGACCTTTTATAAAAAAAAATTCCAAGTATGAAATCCTTTATATCTCATTTCACTCTTCTAAAAATTTTTCTAAGTATGAACTCCTTCATAGTTCTCCTCTACATACTTAAAAATTTCTTCAAAAATAATGCATACCTCTACACACGGACTTTCCAGTTTATTACCTGGATTTTCAACCCCTCTTCTCATACAAAGAAAATTCAATGAACTCGTCATGGTAACCAGATACTTTTACACATAGTTTTGAAACCCAGCCTGGCCCGGTGGGTCGACCCGGGACCTGGCCGATCTGGGGCTGGAACCGGGCCGGGTTGAAGAAAAAATAGAGGAAGGAAAAACCCAGCATGACCCCGTTGACCCGGCGAGCTGACCCGGTCAAAAGCCCAAATGCAACCCGTTGATTTTTGTTTTTTTACTAAAACGATGTCGTTTTGATTTAAAAAAAAGAATTGACCCGGTCAAAATCCAGAATCCGGGCTTTGGATTGGGCTAGATCTGAAAGCTATGCTTTAACAAGTCTTTATAAATTAATACCACAAAGACTTAGGGGCTATTGATGAATCCAAATAAAATAGACCTAAACCCCTCCTCAAATAGGCCTAAAAAACATTTTCTTTAGGCTTAGGCTACCACGTCCGAGCCTAATTGCTACTAAGATACATAGGCTCAGGTATGGTGGCCCGAGCCCATACTAGGCGTCACACCTTACTGGGTGTGTCACACCTAGCAAGAGTTAAGGGTGTTGGCACCAGCACCCCCTAATTAATTGGGGGTGCTGGACACGACAGCACCCTCCCAATCAAGTGAGGGTGTTGATTATGTCATCACCCTTTATTGGGTCCGAGTGTTATACTCAAACCCAATTATTTTATGTGTTGGGGCACATAAGCACATGTTATTAGGTTCGAGCATAACATTTATACCCATTTAATTAAGGTGTTGGGCACTCCAACATCTAATTTCTTGGGGGTGCTGGGTATGCAGCCCAGAACCTCCATGGAATCGGGCATGCGCCCCGAGCCCAACACTCTCTTTGGGATTTTTTTCAGGACCCCATGTAAGTCCTTCATTATTTTATATTGATCCAATACGTATTATTTTGAGTTAAATAAAACTCAAAATATCACAAGAGTAAAATTATATTTTAGCCCCTCTTCACCACGAAAAGATAAGACTCTTGAGCTATAAAATACATCATGAATCATTCAAATTTAAGGTTAATAATCTTCATTCTTAACCTTCTCGGCATACATATTTTCAAAGGTTATCTCTCTAAAATATCATTGTATTTTTTCTCTTTATAAAGTTACTGACTTTACTATTGAAGAGTCCCCATGTCTGTCAAATGAGATTTTTTACAGGTACATGGCATACCAGGCACTGCATATTAGTACCACAACTACCAACCACCTAGCATACCAGGCATCACGTGTTACTAGTTACCAATCCCTTTAGGCTTTCCATATCAAGCCATTAGACACCTTAAATATGAAGAATGAATCAAATTACTTAAATTAAAAGATCAATTAATTATCAAGTACATCAGTCTTATTCCTAAATATTTTGGATTTTAGAACTCATCACTCTCCTAACCTGTAATAATAAACAAAGTCAAGATTTGGCAACTACACTAAGTAAAATGCCTAGCATTTAATATAAGTAGGTTTACTTGTAATTTTGAAGGTCTTCCATCAATAATAGGTTCATTACTACTTGTCTTTGGAACTTATGGTTGTGTCACTGATTGAGGTCTGTTTAGGAGTGTAGTCAAACCATACTTTTAAAAAGTTTTGAAAATTTGTTTGTTTTAATTTTTTTTTTTGTATATTTTGATGTATTGATATCAAAAATAAAAAAATATATAATTTTAATAAATTTTTAAATAAAAAAATATTTTGAAAAGTAATCTATATTGTATACCACTTTAGTTGACTATTGACTATTGCTCTTACATTTTATGTTTTTTTTTATATATATGATTTTTACTTTATAAACTTGATAGAAAATCGATGTTTATGATAATACATGAAAGACATAAGGATATGACTTGGAATTGTGTAAAGTTTACGATTGAAGGGAGGAAAAAAAAAAGTTTCATGAAAAGCTACTCCTTATCTTTGTCCCCCGAGAATCCCCTGGTGGAGCCGTGGAGGTACATAGAAATTGCCTCATTTTTCCCTTCACGTCTCCGTCCTTAGAACATGTTCAAAAAGTTTCTAGCACGTCCGAGTCATGGCGCTACCTAGCCGTTTTGCCTCTCTCAGCTACTGTTTATTTATTTATTTATTATAAAAAAATTCTGCGACAGCGGTAACTATAGATCACAAAACTAGCTCAAAAAAAGAAAGAAAAAAAAAGATGGGGTTAGAGTCGTTTTCTATCTCATCAGTCTCTCCTCTCATTCTGGCTAAAAGGTAATTAATCAACTTACTTCTTTTCTGGTTAATTCTTTAATGGAGTTTCTGGCTTCAGATTGCAATATATTTTCTTTGAAATAAGCAGTAGCCGCTCCCTTATTGGTTTCTTCTCCCGTGTTTTTTCGTTTGTTTGGCAATTGCAGTAATTGTTGTTCAGGAAGGGAAACAACTGCGAGAAGAAATCCCAGATGGGCGTTGACCCCCAAATCCTCGAATTTACAAAACGTAAAGTATTCATCAAGAAGAAGCTTGTGTTTGAACAGTGGGGATGGTGGAATTATGAAGACGAACCCTCGAGGGAAGGGGGTCTTTGTGGGCGACAAAGACGGTGTCATCATTGTTGACCATGGCTCACGTCGTAAAGAATCAAATCTCATGCTCAGTAAGCTGCTTCTTCTTTTTTGTCAAATACCATACCTTATTTGATTTTATGGTTTTTTCCCCATAAAAATAATAATCAAATAGCTGTGTTTTGTGAATTTCAGATGAGTTTGTGGCCATGTTTAGAGATAAAACTGGGTACCTAATTGTGGAGCCTGCTCATATGGTATTTGCTCCTTTTTCACAAACTCCTTTTTTCCCTTAGAGGTTTTTCATTTATATGTTTCAGCACGCGCCCTTCATTTTTTTGGTTATGTTTTCACGTTTAAGAGCATGTTTCTTTCTGCGTTTTAAAAGTGATTTTAATAATTTGAAAATTTTTTATTTTTTATTAACTTTAAATTAATATGTTTTAGTGTTTTCAAATCATTTTGATATGTTAATATCAAAAATAATTTTTAAAAAATAAAAAAACATTATTGACATGTATTTTGACACGAAAAGCTATTTGAAAAGCAACCGCAACCACACTGCCAAACACACTCTAAATACGTAGTGTTCTTCTTCAACTATTTACATCTATGAAGTGAACGATGCGCTTCTGGTAATGTTTCTCTTAATATTTTAATTTAATCAGGAGCTGGCTGAGCCCTCGATAAGAGATGCTTTTGATTTGTGTGTTCAACAAGGGGCGAATCGTGTGATCGTGAGCCCATTCTTTCTCTTTCCAGGACGACATTGGCACCGGGTAATTCATTGTTGTTTTCTTCCTCGACTGGGTTATCCATTTATTTATTCTTCTTACAGCTTTACATGTCATACTAACAAACATTCCACTATATTTTTGTTCGAAAGGATATTCCTTCATTGACTGATGAAGCTGCTAAGGAGCATCCTGGTGTCTCATATCTCATAACTGCACCTCTTGGCTTGCATGAGCTACTTGTGGTATGTATCTCGGCTACCATAATATCTACATGGGTCTGTATAGTGTTGGCTTAGTTCCAAACTGTGTGTGAAATTTATGGTGTGTTTATGTTATCTATTTTTTGGTAAAGTATCTCGGTCGCTGCTGATGGATAAGTATTTGCTCTTTCCACATCCACATCGACTAGTAATTTTATTTTTTCCCTCAATGACACTTTTATAGATATCCATAAGCATGTCTGTGATGATGACCTCCCTTTTCCTTGAGTTTTTTACTTTCTCCCAGAAGTTGTGACCATGTACCACCCAACTTGAGTACATAATTTCTTTTGAATGGAAGCTGCTTGCCTTGTATTCTATACTGAAGTGATTTATAATGCAGGATGTTATGAATGATAGGATAAACTACTGTTTAAGCCATATAGCAGGAGATGCAAATGAATGTGCAGTTTGCGTTGGAACAAGCAAGTGCAAGCTCTATTAGTCTAACTGAAAACCAAGAGGCATCTGGGAAAATCGAAGAATCTATCATGCTATTGCTTTGCAGTTTTAATTTGAGGAGCTAGACAAACATATGGAGCCAATCAAGAAAAATGTGTGACAAGTGGATTATACTGAGAGATATTGCTGGTGTTACTGCGGGATACAAACGATGCTTTTTACAAGTTATAGTTCATGGCATTTCATGTGATCTTCTAATTCTGGCATTCTCTGTTGCACTTTGCACTGGTGACACTGATTTAAAAGAACTCTTGAAGCATTGATGTGGATGTAATTTGGCTCCTCACATGGTTGTTCCTGGGAGTTGGAATGGCTTGAAATTTATATGCTTCCTGAATATGACCGACTGGAGTGTGAAATGTTTCGGTATGGTGATGACCTTGGTGAACATTTGTTGATGTATTTATTCTTATAGTGGTGCTGTGCATTTCCTGAAATATATTTTTATTATATTCAATGCAAAATTTACACTCTTATCTCATGCTACATGCAGTTTCTACTACTTTCTATCAAATGAAAACTGCAAAATTCCATCGGCCCTTGCTTTAGATTGCCTTTTCTCTCTGTTTAATGTATGCAGGCTTGGTGATATTGTCAACATATATCTATAACACCTGTGATCCTTTTGTGGAAAAATTCATTTCCTATTCTTGCCCACACACATACCCATGTTTCGCCATATTCCAAAATTGCTTAGGATTCTCTATCTTGAATTCAAGCTAGGATTGGGTTTAATCTCAGCTTGAGCTGGGATCTCTCATTCAACTTGGTGTGCATGTCCTAGAGCACACTGTACGCTGAAAGCTATTTAGATACCAGGTAAGAAAATGTGTAGAAAAATGATGAGCATAGAAGATCTTTTGTTTCTCTGTCGAAAAGATCAAAAGTAATTTCTTTTCTCTCTCTTTCTGACTTTAAGCTGCATTGCATGATAAGTTACAAACTGCTAAGATCCTTTCTGTTGATGTGTTTTCATCACTATAAATTCTGTTTGGCTGCTGAGAAATCAATGTAGGAAAATAAGACGACAAAATTGATTTGCTTTGTGTTGTAGCTCCATACTGTTCTGGAAGATTCTGATTAATGCTTAGGAAAATTTATAATAGTATCACTTTATGATCCTCCATTGCCATTGGTCTCTGTTTGGTTGCTGAGAAAGTGTAGAAAATGGAAAGAAAATGAAAGCAGTTCTTGATATATTTATTCTATTAATTTAGCATTGGCTACGTAAGTAAATTAAACTGTCTTTTACTTATGGAAAAGAAAAGAGAAGAAAAACTGAGAAGCTTAGAATTTCAATTGTTTTATGTAAATTCATAACTTTAATTTTAGTAAACTTTTCTTTTTTTTTCTTATTCGATATACTAGTTCTCTTTCTCTTAGGCCACTGCTTGGTTGTCAAAAATGTAATGATATACAGAAAATGAAAAAAAAAACTTATTTTCCATCAGAAAGCAATCACTTTATCCTGTTCTTTCTTTCTTTCCTTTTTTTTTTTTGGTTTCAGGTGAACTTTGAAAGCTGTATTAGACATTTAGACAAGTTCAAATCTCTATAGTTGTGCTGATTTTTTGGGTAATTCATGTAACAAATGGTGTGATAATATTTTGGCGGTGTATAGTTGAAGAAGCTGACAGGGGAAGGCAAGACCAGAGGAGATTTACATGTTAATGTAGCTAGGCAATCACCTTCAAGGCAAGTTGGCAGCTTTGTCCACATTGTCCAAGAGATCAATATCTAGGAACGCTCTTACCCCTCAATTACATTTAAGTCAAACTACATGAAGAGAGATTGGTGGCAGCTTAAAATGGTTTCAAACCAATTGATGGACCTACCTCGAGTTTTATTTGCAGTCAGATGGGCTCATGGCAATTATGAGGAGTTCTAGGGCTTGGAGGTAAATCCAGTAATGACTTTCTGACACTGAACAGAATGCATGGTGAGATTTGCTTGCTAATGATAGTTTGGTAGTTGTAGACAATAGGACTGATAATAATCAGGTCAGACATGGTAAAAGATTATTGTGGTTTTGGCCAAGGAGGGGAAATAAGTTTCATGAAATTGGAGTTATACTTCTAAGATAAGGACACTGATTGCGTGGCAAAGCACATGGTAAAAAGAAGCAGCAACAGAAATTTGTGCTGATATTGCATGAGCTCTTAATGACTGAAGCTTCACTATCAATGTTGGAGCTGGCAACAGAGTTTTTGAGCTTTGAGCCATAGTTTCTGCCGTAGTCCCAGCAAGAACAGTAGCCTGATGCCAGAGCTTGCTAGATGAAGGATCTGAGTTCCTGAAGACACAACAGATCTCAGCTTCAAACAGCCATGAAGGCAGATCTTGTCGTTGCAGAATCAGCAGTCTGTGCCTCCTGGATAGGTGTGACCCATGTGGCAACAGTTTATTCATATATATAAGAAAATAATTACGCTGACAGTTTTTTTTCTTTTTGTTCTTGATTGGAAAAATTTTGATCAATGACTTGTGCACATTTAATGACTTGAAAACTTGTGCTAAAATGATTTTGGCATCATGCAACAAAATGCACAAATTGTAATGAATTATTAAATGCATGCTCTTCATTAGTGGTCTTCTGTATATTACTACTAGTAACCAGTGCATGATATATTGTTTACTTCTTTAAATAGAAATTTGCATAATATTTCTTTTCTTGGTGCTCATGCCATTTTCAGCATCTTGTTGCTCTTGTAATTGAGATTTTTTGTTCCAAACATGTCTTGGTGTGGCCACCATTTCATTTTAAACTTTTTAGAGATTTTCATAATGAATTGCATATATGTGTTATCTACAATGGTGGCTGAAATTTATTTCAGTAATTTCAAATACATTGCGATGGTATTGCATTCAGTTGAATTATTCATCATTTTGTACCTCTTCGCACTTTTTGGAAAAGGATTGGCCTGGCAATCATAAGAATTTTATGCATATGATCCAACATGGGATTGTGGAGGATGATTCCAATAGGTTTCCATGGGAAACTGTCAGAGTATGTGCCAAGCCAATATATGGGAGCTGAGAATCACATGACATGAGCACCTTGCATCATATGTTGAGTGTCGTCTCGTTTCTTATCTTGTCTTCTTGAACTTTATTTGATGTGCAGTTTGTATGAAGTCTTCTTTTAAAAGGCCAAGACCACGGAACTGCCATTTCTTTTTTTGCTTACAGAATTTCTATTTAGTGCATGAATTGATAGGACAATATCATGATACCATTTGTGGGCATGCCTTTCAAAGGTATTGTTTTTTCAGGTCAGCAAAAAATAGTTCAAAAATAAACATAATATCATAACCTTAAATTATTTCTTTGTTTTCAGATCAATGCATTGCTGGTTTTCCTGCTGAAGGAAATCAATTTGCTTGGTGGATTATGGAAAATGAACAGGAATAATTTGATAAGGGGAAGATTATCCTTCATCGAGTGAAAATGCTGGTCTTTCTCGCTGAAAGTCAGATGACAATGGCTAACTTGGTGTGAAGAAAAAATATAAGCTGAGATCTCCGCAGCAATAGTTCAACTTTCTGTTAACAATAAACTTAAATACTCAATCTTCTAGCACTGAAAAGATGCTGCAGAAAAAGCATTTGCTATGGGATTCTTTTATATAAGAGATTGCAGATGATGATATGCTTACAATGCCCTGCAGCAGCATAAGTGCTGGAAAGAGTCAGCTCTTACTTCTCAAATCAGCAAACCTGGTGATTGAATCAGAACCTTCTGAAAAAACAAGAATTTCTGCAGACAAGGGGTAAATTTCAATCCACCTTGCTGTAAAGAATTGTTTAAGAGTTCTTTTAGAGAAGCTGAAAAATCTTGGCAAATTTTTAAATGAATTTAGCCATTCCTATGAGTCTTCTACCAGGTTGGCTGAATCTAAAAAAACACCTACAATTTACCAATCTCTAACTCTGTTGATAAGAACGATGCCGGAAGGCTTGACAGAGGTCACATAAGAAGTTGACTGGCAGTAAAGGACCACAGGAGCAAGCCTTTTAAAGTTCTTATTGCTTCTGTTGGAACTGAGAGCGAAAAGGTACCTCATGTCTAAGATATTCCGAGGTTCATATCCCAACATTCAAATTTGTCAAAAGCAGTATTGTAGACTTCAGCAACTACACGTGTTCGTGTACTTTACTCTCTGGCAGATGTTTATGTTGTAAACTCCCAGGTAATCCTCTTCTTCACAGGATTCTACTAATTTATCTGCATCTGTGCATAAGCATACATGCTACAAACGTATATCAGGTGCAAATTTTTCTTCTTGTTGGCTTTAAGCATTTTTGCTGGATCTACATCTCAAATATCATGTTTCAGGATATGATATTAGATTATTATCTCCAGATCTAATTATGCAAATGAAATTCTTAGCTGTGACAAATGGTGCTTCCTTTTATTGTTTGGAGTGTCTTTTTATATTTTGCTAGTTATCATCCATTATGTTACTTGGAACACACTCGAAACTTCAAATTCAATTATGTCTGCATCTACTTCTACTGATACCTTGGAACAAGGGATGGTATATACCTGGGATGTTTTGTTGTATGAAAGTACAGTCACAAAATTTAAGTTATCCCAGTAGTCAAGCTTCTACTTTATTTTCTTTATTGTAATGCAGTTGTCATGTTTTCTGTTCTTGCAACCATTAAAAAAAAGCTTTAATTTGATTTCTTGAGTTTCCTATTCAATTTTGTTATGGTTTATTTACTTATTTATTTCTAGCTTTCTGTAGTGTCATAAGTCATAACTGCTTAGATAAAGTTTAGCAGACAACTGAAGTGGATGCACGATACAGATTCATCTAAATCAGGGTTCTGCCTGGTATTGCTGTGATGCATTGTACCTAGACTATTGCGTTGTGCTTTTGTGTTGGAAGTAACACTGATAAAACTAGTGTTTGATAATTAAATGATGAGGTCTTAAAAAATTCTACTTTTCTCAAAAGTCATGTAGTTTGTTTTGAATGTGAACCTTACCTTTGTCAAATATTGTGTTTAGATTAAAAAAAAAATTTATTTGACAGTCAGTCTGCCATGTTAGAGGAAAGGACTTGCAATGATTTTATCTATAACTAACCATAGTTCATATTTCAGAAATGCCTCTTCGAGAACCACAAAAAGACAGAATGGAGTCGGTATATATATAATGGAGCACTGCGTGTTGTCCCTTTTCATCATTTCAACTTTTTTTTTTATGGAGAGGAAGGGATTTGTTCCCCGCTATTTTCTTAAGAGGATAATGCTAGATGACCTTACATTATAACCCTAACCACTCCACCAACTTCTTCCCGCCTTTGGATGAGTAGGCCACTAGGACCTTGTATGGGACCTGCTCATCCGTGGGTAGGAGCCATGAGTGCTGCTAGATTCTGTGAACATGCTACCCTTCAGAATCATGTCTCTCTCGCTCAGTCACTCTTCCTTAAAGGAGGGTAAAGAATCTTTCTACACTAGTGCTGTCTTGCATTGTAGTATCTTTCGTAAGGGTGGTGAGGGTGTTAAGGGGTGCAAATAATGAATGTTTGAATTCTCTGGTCATTTCGATCCTGAGTAATTTCGTTGGCATTTGCTTGCGAAAGAAATTCCAAGTTTGTGTCTGTTTGACCCACTTGTAGAAACACTCTCAAACCATAGCTGATGTTAGGTTAAAACCTTAAAAGCATGCATGAAAACACTTTGATCTTAATGCCACTCCTTTTCCATTCAACAAACGAAATGATAATACATAAATTTATAAGAAAAATGATAATGATAACACACATGATCGTTAGTTAATCTCTTCCTTGAGTTAAGATTTAGTGCCCAAATGCTGGTGAAACTTAGATCTCCAGAAAACAAATTGATTGAACATGGCCCGAGTGCTGTTTTGGAGCCTCCAGCATTGCCCATGTGAATCTCTCCAAATCCAACTCATAGAACATATGGGTATGGGGATCATCAGATTTTCCAGACCCAATCACAAGTAATTTATTCTGGCCCATCATCACACAAGCAGGGACGCCCATATCAACCGGCAACTCAGCAACTCTCCGCCACTCGGCCTCCTCGTATGCAACCATCACCTCACTACCTTGACATATGCAAAACCTTCCATTACCATCAGCCACGCAAGTTCTTGCACTCATGTTTGTTCCTAAAAAGTTCTCTTGCATTTGAACCCACCGCCACTCGCCAAGATCAAAGGCCTCAGAACTTGCATCGAAAACACCTTGTGCTACCGTGGAGTACCCGCCAAAGACATGGATTTTGCCTGAATGGAACACAGCATTGCACTCGTCACGCTCCCTTGCCATGTCGGGCAATTTAATCCAATCATCCTTTGCCACATCATATCCCAAAACAGAAGTCAATGCATTCTTTTCCTCGTCATGTCCCCCCGCAACATACACCTTGTTGCCATTAATATCCGATGCACACCCAAAAAGCGACCTCTTAACACCAGGCATGTCAGCCCCACGACGCCACGTGGCTGACACGAAACTGTATATAAACACGGCGTTGGATACCCTGCAAGTTTCTGGATCCCACCCGCCAATCACCACCAAATTTAAACCAGCCACGGCCAATCGGCAAAACATCGGCAGACCTTTTGAGAATTCTGGAATTGGCTGCAACTCACCCCATGTTCCCGTTTTGAGGTCACAAAATGCAAGCCTATAAGTTGTTGGGCTTCTTAGATTTTTCTGACTGCTACCTCCTGTTTCTTCACCAACCCTTGCTAGTGCCATAACAATGGTGGGTTGGCTATAACCAGCAACCTTTCGACTTTGAAAAAACTCTGGTGACTCAATCTCAAGTTTCCAGTCTTCGCATGCCAATGTCGCTGCAGGAAAGTGTTGAAATGGCAAGCGTATCAAGCATTCGGTAGCGATGTCATTAGGGAGTCTTGGGATTAGCTGTGCCATCAGGAAATCAAAGGAGTTGGAATGTGAAGAAGATGTTTAAGAACGAAGAGACTAAGATGAGAAGGGATTGATTAAGATGCTGTAGACCTAAGCGTTTCAGTTTGGCCCCACCAATTTATAACGTGGAAAAAAAACCTGTTGAGGGGGAAACGGTGGGATATGACAGACACGAATTTTGGTTCCAATTTTAAAGTTCATTTCCCCGTTAAAGTGAAAAAAGAAGAAGAAAGAAACGGTTAGAAAAACTCTCGATTCAATGGGGTCAAATGAATAAGAAAATAAATGCGTCTTTTTATATTTGAAAATTTAAAATTCCAGGGACACCACGGATGATACACACACTAGATTATTTAAAAATAAAAAAAATATTTAAATATTATCAATTTTTTTTATTTTTTTTAGTGGAAAAATAAATAAATAGGGTGGAGTTGTTTTGCAAGTTTAAAAGCAACTTGAATACCCAATAAAAACATAATTTTTACTCGGAAAAAAACTTTAAGAAGACATCTTTTTTTATTAATATTGAGATAATATTGACTTAAGTCAACCCGAGTTAACATATCAAATATGACCCGGGTTATGAGACTATGATAACTTTATAAAAAAAAATTGAAATAAATTATGAAGCCTAATCCCCAATCGATCAGATATTAAAGAATAAAAATGAAAAACATCAATTAAAAAAAAACCTAAAAAAACAAACCAAGTTAACCTGTTAAACTTGCAATCCGAGTCAAAAAATCGAGAAAACCTCATGGAAAGTAAATTGAAACAAATTACAAAATCTAATTTATAATCATCTCAATGTTAAAAAATGAGATTAAGAAAAAAAAAACATAAATTATGAATTGAGATAAAGATAACCTCATTGAAAGAAAAGAAAAAAACATTATTTAATTCATCAAATTCGTGACTCTAGTCATGAGATCGAGATAACTCTATAAAAAGTAAATTAAACAAATTATGAAGTTTAATCCCCAATTGAGCATGTCAAACTCAATATTGAAAGATAAAATTTTTAAGAATTTAAATTAAAAAAATAACATAAAAAAGTCAAATCAACTTAGCTTAACATGTTAAGCTCTATATTCCTAAATAACAAGTCTATAATAACTTAATAAAAATCAAATCAAAATAAATCATAAAACCTAATTTTTAATAAAACATAATATTAAAGAATGAAATTAAAAGGAAAAAAATCAATTAAAAAAATTGAGTCGGCTGGGTTAACCCACTAAAACCCATGACTCAGGTCATGAGACGGAAAACACCCACCAAAAATAAAATTCAATGTTGAAGAACTCATGATCCAGATTATGAGACTAAGATAATCTCTTAGGGAAAAAAAAACAACTCAATTTATCATGGGTTAAAAACTTAAAATGACAAAACTCGCGACTCTTATTATGAGACTAAGATATCCTTATAAAAAATAAATATAAACAAATTATAAAACTCAATTCCAAACCGATATGATATTGAATGATAATATTGGAAAAGGTTTCAATTAAAAAAATCACACAAAAAACAACCCAAGTCAACTCAGGTAAACTTGTTAAGCACTATTCCCGAATAATGAGACTAGAATAACTACATAGAAAGCAAATAAAATAAACCATTAAACTTAATACCCAATTAACCTAATATTAATTAATTAAAAAAACTCAATTCAACCGAGTTAACCTACCAAACCTACTATTCTTGTTGTTATAAGAATGTTATAAGTCAATAAAAAACAAGTTTAATATTAAAAAAAAAAACATTAAATTAAAAAAACAAACAAACAAACAAACAAGACTTCCACTGTGCATTGTATTGTACCAGACTAAATCAATGTCGCTGTATAGAGTCATAAATCTTGTGACGAGTAATTAACTTCACAAATTTAAAAATAACATAAAAATCATTAAAAATATAATTTAACTAAAAATAATTTAAAATTACATGTTTTTAAAAATTATTGAAACAGAAATATATAAGAATGATCCAGTTAAATTTGTGACATAAATCAATAATATCGGATAACTTTATAAAAACAAATCAAATCCAAATATAAAGTTTTATTTTTAATTAAATTAATATTAAAAAATATAAAAAAAATCCATCTAAATACCACCGGAATATCACAGACATGTCTGCATCAACCGCATTGCTTCCATGAAAAGAAAAATAGGTCAGGAAGAGACATTTAAAATCTATTGTCGAGCGCTATACGGCAAGAGCTTGCTTATGGCATAAGAAAACACTAGTTCAAATTATGCTGCGGAATTTTTCTCAAACCAGGTGAAACGCTGAAAATTAACCATCAAGTTCCACCAAAAGTTGATTGATGAAAGCCTCGCCATGAACAGCAGTAAAAAGAACTCCCTATAAAAATGAACTACCTCACAAATCAACCGAATTCAGTTTATAAGATTTAGGAGTTCTTGTACTGCGTGAGCCCTACGAAATGGGAATTCAGATAGTGTTTTTTGAACAAATAAAGGATTCAACATGAGAACATATCTAATTAGTATCGCAAAATAAAACTAATTTCATTCGGCAAACAAGTACGAGAAATTGAAGAATATATGCCCAATACGTTAAAATAAATCGGAGCAAGTGGGTCACCGTCAAAATCTAAGAAGAAACCTCTCCGAAACCAGAAATAACTGAAGTTCATTAAGCCGTCTTTGTTTGGGATTCCATAGAGGTAGTAGAAGGAGGATGCTTGTTGAGAGAACAGGAAGACTTGAAGGCCTCAATCTGGGACTGACACTTGACGTAATCACCTTTATTTTCTTCCAAACATTTCTTCAACGCCTCCACATCACACGCCGACATCACCTTCTTCGGACCCTTACTCTCCTCCATCTTCTCCCTTCCACTCCTCTCCTTTCGTTGGGAAGAGAGAAAAAAACTTAAAAACAAAAGAGAACAAAAATTGGTGATTTTCCAAGAGATCTCACAGAACCCGAAACTGGTTGGATGAGAGAAGAGAGAGGCAGGGGGTTGAGAGAGAGGTGGTTCGTGGGTGACTGGGTCTTCTCGCGATGGTGAAGGACCAAGGCCAATCTTGGGTGGCGGCTGCGCGGGAGAGTGAATGAGAGGAGAGAGGCAGCCGGCTTGCCGTTTAGGGTTCGTTGACTATTTATACTCGGTTCGGCTAATTAGATTATTCCATGCCAGGAAATATATCTTAATCGCAATTCGATCGAGCGTTGTTAAATCCCGCAAGGTTTTCACTGTTAGGCCAAACCAATCCTAAACCTATAAGGATTATGTAGTAGG
>Ga0325410_1003634_pt1 | contig 17433 bp, 10 predicted proteins | sample PopdelMetagenome_16_FD_206182 | JGI IMG/M metagenome (GOLD analysis project Ga0325410, IMG submission 206182) | Populus deltoides microbial communities from Bellville, Georgia, United States - Xylem-PdIQD-R3 | ecosystem: Host-associated > Plants > Phyllosphere > Stem > Wood/Secondary xylem...
AAAATCTGATAAAAAAAAATCATAAATTATAAAAAACAAAAATCATTTTAAAAATATATATATATATATATATATATATATATATATATATATATATATATATATATTAAAAGTCGAGCACTCCCTACCGATGGATGGATGCTTTCTATATTACGGCGAAAAACAAACAATAGGCATCGAACTGCGATACAGAATGAACCACGGTGAATATAACATAATACAATCACAATGAAAACCAAATTTGTTTACTTCGTGAAATTTGAGAATGTTGAAATACAAACCCCCATTCACGAGGAAGTTGAGAAAATGAAAAACCTTCTGCGTAGTCCAGCCGTATTCTGGAACTCTCAATTGTATCCTTATCAATTGAATCTACAACACGATCAAACAAGTTCAAATTACCCACCTCTCCATTCATCAATTTGAAACCCTAGAAATTCCTAATACTCATCATTCGCATGCATAAATTGACAAAAGATAGATAATATAGGGCTAGCTTAGCAGACATAAGAAAAGGTAAGGGAGGGGTGGCGGACGTACAAGAGCAACGACGGCAACGAGACCGTAGAGGGCTGCGAGAACGTGAAAGATGCGATCTTGCCAGACCGGTGATTCGTTAATATCTTGCCACCAACTCGACGCCTCTTTCAATTCGAAAGCGATCACCGCCCCGGCCATTTCTACGCTGCTGCTTCCTTCCTCCATTACTCGCCGGAGATATTGATTTACGCCGATTGCTTTTTTTAATCAATTTGAAATAGAGAAGGAAGAAAACAGCTCGATTTTTGTGTTTTTTTTAAAAAAATTAATTGTGAGGGGAGGAAAATGGAATCTGGTCGCGTTTTGTTTTTTTAGGAATTTTTTTTGTTTTTATTGGAAATGGTTATTTGCCCATTTTTATCTCGTTTTTTTATTATTATTTCAAATTAATTATTTTTTAATTATTTTCGGATTTTTTTAATGTATTTATAGTAAAAAAATAAAAATATATTATTTTAATATATTTTAAAATAAAAATTAATTTAAACAGTAAACAATAATACAGTAACAAACAGTATCTATACAGAAGGAGTGAAAAAAAAAAAGTGAAAAACTGCCGGCAAAAAAAGAAAGGAGAAAACAGTGAGGTTATCGATTTTAGAAGGTTTTTCATGGGAGATACGCTGATGTACCGGCTGTAGCCGGTGGTATTTTGATGATTTTCTGCGTTTAAGAGATACGTTGAAGTTGCTTGAGATTATAATCATAGTTGTTTTTTTAAAGTATTTTTATTTAAAAATATTTTTAAAAAATATTTTTTATATTTAATTAGAAAATATTTAAAAAATTATTAATTTAAAATTAAAAAAATAATTTTTTAAAATATAAAAATAAATAAGTTCAGCTAATTTGGTACTCCACGCTCTCTTCCCTGTCCACGTGCCTGCAACTTCCAATGTATACCTTCTTCTACAATAAATAAATAAAAGCAAATAAGTTTTCCATTTTATTGTCCATTATCAACAATTTATAAAAAAAAAAATCAAAGTTTCATTGGGATATAATAATTATGTGATCAAACTACAAAAGTCATCTTGTCCACGAACTCATTCTGTCTTTTATATTCACAGAAATCTATTCAAGTGTGACTTCGAGACTCACAATCTGTCTTTTGTATTCACAAAAATCTATTCAAGTGTGACTTCGAGACTCACAATAATAGTAATTGATGACTTAACAAGTTTAAAGATGTGTTTGTAAACATGGATATCCGTGTATTTTAAAAAATAATAATTTAAATATATTTTTGATAAAAAATACTTTAAAAAACAACAACTACTACAGTATTAACCAAATATTAAATTTACACGTTTGGTGTTTAACATTATAATATTAGTGTTTTTTTTAAGTATTTTTACTTAAAAATATATTATAATGTTTTTTTATTTTTTTTTATTTTAAATATTAAACCATAAAAGATACTAAAGAAATTTATATATAATTTTTCAAAAATAACACTTTTTCAAAACGCATAAAAAAACATAAAATACTTCCTCCCATGCGCTCGCTTGACATTTCAATCCCCTTCTAGTTTTTACCATGTCAAGGACCGTTTTGAAATAGGAAGTGTTTAGCCCAAACAGTGTGTTTGGTTTGGAGTCATGCAGAAATTGGTATTAAAGGATGGTTGTGATTCAGGTGGGGTTAAATTTTTGCCTTCCCACTTCTTAGTTCCGGCCATGATTTTGGACCGGATTCGGGTAGTTCTGTCTAATTCAGTTTGAGTTCCGTTAACACCCCCACTATCGTAATACCAAACACACCTTCACAATCCCAATCAAACCGGTACAATACAGGATAATTAAAAGTTTGGTCCTGAGTTAATTAAAGTGAGGGAAGGAAAGTTTGTCCTTCACAGAGACGACAAGTTCCTGTTAACACGCAGCAGCTTCAGCTGATTAGAACTGATCAAACCCTCGATCAATCACGGGGTGTCATCTTGTTTTCGCCCTTTGTTGTTTCTATCCTCTAACCAATGGCATGGCATGTTTTGTAGACTATAGCGGTTTTTTTTTTCCCTCTACCCGCAGGCGCTGGAATTATTTTATACAAACCTCCGTTAATTTCACAACACTCTAGAATTAACTATTATATAAATTTTTAATATTCTTAAAACTTGTTACACTAGAGCTAAAGTAAATAAGAGGCCTGACTAGATAAACTAGACCCCTTAGAGTTAATTATAATGTTTTTTTTTTGTTAATTTTAGGTGTTCGGGTCAGCTTATACGTATCTCGATTAATTCTTCGAGACTCTAAAGTTAACGATCATACAAGTCTCCAGTGGCCCTAAGATTTGTGGCACTCGAATTGGTGACATCTTGATAGTAAATCTAAAACTTGACCAGATAAACTACACCTCAGGGTTAATCATAATGGTTTTCTGTTAATTATAAATATCCGGGTCAGTTTATGCGTACCTGAACTAATCTCTGATATTCTAAAATTAATAATTATATAAATTTTTAGTGATTTTAAAATTTATAATATTTAAATTAATAATCTCAGCATGTAATTAATTAATTAAACTACACCCCTAATTATTGTTATCTCTATCTATAGTGTTTTACTATCACAAGTGATGTTTCTGTCGATCTGCAACAGGAGGTGTTGCTTTAGCTATTCGCATTTTGCAGGTTGCAGGCTATAAATATCCAGTTATGTTTATCTTTTAAAATTTTTCCATGAAGTTTTTATTTTTTTGTGCATGAATTTATTTCCAGCAATTAATAAATAGATAAAATATAAGAAATACTTTAAAATTTTAAAATAAATAAATAAGTATTTACAAAAAAATCATTTTTAATCACTTCATAAGAAAATCAATAAAAATGTATTCCTATCTTTCTAAAATCGGAAGCAATGAAAAATTGATATATGTATCTTTCTCCGTTTAAGATTCAAAATAAATAAATAAAAAATAATTGGATTTTGGATGGAAGGATTCACAGTACCTCATCATTCAAATACCAAGCAACTAAATTACCCAAATCAAAATCACAGGACTGTCTATAAAAAAATAATACCTCAAGGTCACTAATGACCAGACCTTGTCACCATAAAATAATAATAATAATAATAAAAAACCGATAATTTTATCAATGACCTTAATGAGCCGGTATAAAAATTTGGTTGCTGGTTGCTTTTTAAAGTATTTTTTACTTATAAATTTTTTAAAACAATATATTTTTTATTTTTTAAAAATCACATTTAATATCAGCGTATTAAAATAATATAAAAACACAAAAAATATATTAATTTAAAAAATAAATTTTAAAATCTTTTTAAAAACACTTTTAAAATAATAAACAAGTTTTTTCCTTCATCTGAACTTTATAAATAGTAAAAAATCAATAATTATCTCAATTAGTACACTAAAAAAAACATGCAAGCAATTTATACGAGAAGCCCTACTGCGTGATTTTATTTAAAATATTTTTTTGAAACATGTTAAAATAATATATTTTTAAATTTTTTAATATTAAAATATCAAAATATATAATTTTTTATAAATTTAATTTTTATAAAATGAGCAGCGTTACTAATCGAGGCCTTATTATTGTTGGTACAGAACCGCTCCGCCACCAAATCACTCCGATAGTGGCTAGAGAACGAAAAGCTCAATTTCTTAGCAAAACGTTCATTACAGTCCCTATATTTCTGAAAAATGTAATTCGATCTCTTTCTAATAGCCTAAACGATGACGTTTATTGAATGAGGTCAATTGATGAACATTTTGTCAATTTTAATATAAATTGACAACACAAAATGTAAAACAAAAAGGAAGATACTTATATTCTCTCGTCCTATAAAACTTATAAAAAACCTAGAATGGTTTAATATTGGCACTGTTTTAGACCCCCAGGAACTACAACGCAGGGTTTTTGAAACTTAGAGACTAAAGTCTAACATCATCGAAACGTCAGGGATGGGAAAATAACTTACAAATGGATTCATTACTGTTTCCAGTTACCAAATATGTCGTGGATTCATTACTGTTTCCAGTTACCAGATATGTCGTCAGTATATTTTGACCAGAGTCCAAGAGAAATCCCATGAAAAACAGACACTTGTAGAGTATAGAGGGATACTCTCATTGTCAGGATTGATTGTCTGTCCAGACCAGAGTAGAGGCCCAAACTCCAACATTTGTCAGCTGAAATGACTCCTCAGTCACCAGTCCGAGAAAAACAAGAGAAACCGAAGCAAGCAAGAAAAGGAAGGCGAGCAGCACACGCAATGTACAAACACAGCAGCAACAGCATGAATTTTGCTTGAAATAGCTTAGCGTTAAGAAAGAATGGATTACGAAAGGATCGAAAAGCCTCAGGTACTTACTGATTCATCATGATTTTCTTTCTTTTCTTTATCACTTTCTCTTCATCCAATGTGCTTTATTAATTGCTCACCATTTCCTTTTATAAGAAATAATGATCTCTCTTTTTTCTCACCGTTTGGTCTGTCACGCACATTCACGCCAAAACCCTACCATAGTTTCTTTTTAATTTTCGTGAGAAAAAAAGATGGACCCTGTACTAATTTAGTTGTATGTATATCGGGGGTGGAAAACAGGGAGGAGGGGGAGGACTGTCACCGGGGAAACTGAGAAGCATGTTACTAGGAGTGGAAAAGAAGAGAAATCAACAAGAACAAGAGGAAGAGCTTGAATCCTCTAACGCGTTCAGATCTCAACTTAATCACCTCGATGAAACTGGTAGGGAAGATGCCTGTTTTTTTATTCTTGTTATGTCTACATCTGTGATTTGTTTTCCTTTTCTTTTTATTTTTTGGGCTGGGGAGATAGGGGTTAGATTTGATCACACGTTCACTAAAACAAGAAATAAAAGAAATGTGATGTTCAATCAAACAAGGCCTTAAAATGTGAATAAAGGGATCCAGTTGGATTGTGTTTCTGCATTTGATATCCGATTCTATATCTCATAACGTGTGTAGGTGGCGGCAGTTCTGATAATTGCAAAGATGTAGATGTTGTCAACGTGCTTCCCGAATTCCCAGCTTCAACAACGGCTGATTCCAGGGCTGCATCGCAGATGGTCAGTGATGGCAGTAGATTGAAGGATCAGTCTTTTGTCAATTCAAGAATCAGGAGCCAGGAAGTCCCATCTTTTGATTATGATAAAAGTAATGAAACTGCAATTGTGCTCTCCTCGATTTCTGATTTTCAAAAGGCTGAGCGGGCCCCACAAAGAGTACCCCTTGCTCCGTTCTCAAAACCAGCACCATCCAAATGGGATGATGCCCAGAAGTGGATAGCAAGCCCCACTTGGAACCGGCCTAGAACAGGGCATGCTCAGGTGCAAGGTGGACAAGGACCGCGGAAGACGGGTAATGCTCTGAGTCGGCAATCTTCTACAAAGGTTGTTGTAGAAGTTCCAGAACCAAAGGTGGTTACATTTGAAGAACCAGATACAAAACGGGTTGATACTAGTCAAGCTAAGAAGGAAACTTGTCTGCAGAAACTTCAAAGTTGGGAGGCTGATTCATACCCAATAGTTGATTCCTATGGCAAGGCTGTGCTTATGAATGAGAACTCTGTTGGGCAATCAGCAAGTAAGAAATAACTGTTAATGAGTTTGGTTCATATGCTTAAACATCTTCTGCAGTTGATATAGTACTCGTGCTTTGCTTTTTGTTCATATCGCCCACACTTTCGATGCCGCAAAGATTTACTACTTTGGGTGTTAAACATAGTTGGATAAATGGATCAGGTGGAACTGGTTACAATCTCATGGTATATTAATTTGATGATTTGATGGCATACGTGCAAACATGAATCAATATCCATGTGCATTGATTCTCAACTTTCTTCCAAACTTAGCCATTTCAGGAAAAACTTTTTATCATTCAAATTGCTCGTGATTAAAGGAGCTGTTTGGGTAGCTGAAAAGGTTGCCAAATGCAAACACTGTCTCTCTCACGTTCTATGTGGGTCCTTTTCAGATCCTAGGTCTTCCATTAACCCTCTCCACCATATTGTAGCTAGTAGCATCTCTGCATAGCAGAGCCTTAGGAATCTCTTTCACAGCAACCCTCTCCACCATATTGTAGCTAGTAGCATCTCTGCATAGCAGAGCCTTAGGAATCTCTTTCACAGCAAATGCTCTTCTCGCTCACTGCTGATGTTTAAACAGCATTGATGACATTTTGGTGTTTAGCTAGTAGGGTTTTTATTATTTCCTTTGCACACCTAGAAAATTAAAATCTGTGGATGAGAGCATGAAGGTGGTATTTCTGCACTTTGTTAATCCATTTTTTTTGGGAGCATGTGTCTGATTTCTCTATCTTTCCCTAAATTATTTTCCAGGTTCCATAACAGATTCTCCTAAATTCAAATGGTCTTTGGCTGTACAATATGTCTTTGCTGCTAGAGATGACGAGTCTAGCCTTTTTCCCTCTTAAGTTTTCGGTAGAAACTGATAGATTCAATATTCTTCTATAGTAAATTGATATTATTTTTGGATTTCAATACAAGCATGAAAATATGGAACAAAACAAAACTGGTATACCTGCAGCTGTAAAATGTCCGAAAGTGTTGGCAACTGCTGTAGAAGCAGGTTCTTACTTCCATTATTATATTAACATCCTTTAGCATAGAAGAAAGTATGGTGACGTTATAGATCTAATCCATGCACACTTTTATGCATAAAGAATGATTAATGTTGTAGAACGTATATCATATTCTTTTTTTTCCCCTCGCAGTCAGTCTCAGCAGGCATGATTCATCTTTGGCCATACACAGTGCAACTACATTTATCCCGCCTCCTTCAACTGCTAGGTCTGTGTCAATGAGAGATATGGGTACAGAAATGACTCCTATTGCTAGTCAAGAGCCTTCTAGGACAGGAACTCCAGTGAGGGCAACAACACCAATTCGCAGTCCAACTTCTTCCAGGCCTTCAAGTCCTGGCAGAACCGCACCAGCTTCATCTCCAACAAATCCTCCCAATGACCATCTAGATCCAAACAGGGGATTGTCTGAAAAGGAGTTAAAACTGAAAACCAAGAGAGAAATAATGGTTCTAGGGACACAGCTAGGTAAAATGAACATTGCAGCCTGGGCTAGCAAAGAGGAGGAGGACAAGGACGCATCCACTTCACTGAAAATTATAGCAGCTGATCAACAGAGTAAAAATGTGATTGAAACACGTGCAGCAGCATGGGAGGAGGCAGAGAAGGCCAAGTATATGGCCAGGTGTTTTTACTATAAACCATTGATTAAAATTTTCCTTTCCCTTTCTTTTTATCCCCTCTCAAATATTTTTTTATCATTCACCTTTAACCTGACATCTTTAACATATAAACACATTACCTGACTTAATAGGAAGTTAAGTAACATGACTGAACTTCACTCCTCTGTCATGGCATAGCTTTGGTTATACGCATATAGAATAGAAATTAGGTGGACGTGTTTCTGTTGGACAACATAGAAATTTGAGGGACATCTTAAACCAGATATAGGTGAAAGAATAATTTGGTGATGTCCAACATGATATACATTGCCTCATCCAGAATAAGCAACACGGTAGATTTCCTTTTGGGCCTCTAGAAAGTAGTTGCTCTGCATTACTTGTAGAAATCCCCATTTGATAGATGATGTTTTTCAAGCAAGGAAACAGAAGATGTATCTGAAAAGTTTTCTCTGGATTTTCTGGTCATAATGTAAAGGACACACAACTACTTTTGCTTGATTAATATTTGCTTACTATTTTTCAATATGTGGCTTGAAGAGGAAATACTTGCAATTCCACAGGTTTAAACGTGAAGAGATGAAAATTCATGCATGGGAGAATCATCAAAAAGCAAAAACTGAAGCTGAGATGAGAAAAATTGAGGTATTTAATACTTTTTTTTCTTCCCTATTGTAGCAATGTTTTTATCTTTTAATTCTCTTTTACCTTTCTTTGAAAAACAAATTGGCCAAAAAATATAAGAAGGGGGAAGACTCACCTGGTGCATAGGAATGCGTTGAAGCCCTCCTTCTATACAAAGAATTGTATGTATATGCTACTGAAATTTGAACATCTTGAAACTCAGCTAAGTGCTAATGCATGTTTGTATCCTATTAAACTAGCCAACTTGCTTCTATGTATGTAAAAGGAGAAAGTTGCTGCGAAACCCCTTGTCGTTTGGGACCAGTTTCTGTTGTTACCCTTGGGTAGTGTTGGTCATATAGCCTCCTAGTGGTTTTGACTAGTTGTATTATCAAAATTGTTTTAGGGATAATCACTGGAAAGTCCTTTTGCACGAGTCATTTGATTTGTTGGGTCTTAAACCAGAAGCTTAAAGCATGGTTCATGGGTCATCCATATGTATTAATCCTGACTTTCTTGACTTTTAACCCATATAGTATATTGACTCAAATGCAAGACCAAAAAAAATATCAAGTGCTTTGGATGGTTATTTCAAAAGAAATTGAACGATGACAAATTTGGTGATGTGAACTTAAAAGCATTGTTTATATTGAGAATTACAATATAAATGTTTTTTTTTTACTAGAAAAAGGTTACTTTATTAAGTTAAAATCTTTTTTTATGCGAACATTGGGATTAAATGTGAATGCAGATGATTTTTAGTGTATCTTAATTTTGTTGCTAATTGTGCATGGTTTGGATACAACGTTATTTGATCCATGCAACTCAGCTATGCACCATGTGATTTGACACCTAAAGCTGAAGTTTGAATTGGTTTGGTATATTCTGGCTGGAGAACAGTTCATCATGTTCTACTGCCTTCCTGTTATTGAAACTTTGGTTTACGCAAAGATCCAGTTGCAAAGCTGCACAGCTAAAGTGGTTTTCACCAAAGATGTAGCACGTGTTTAGAACTTAGAGCTTTGACATCGTTTATCATTTGTGTGTGAGTGGGATAAGAGGAAGGGTTTAATACATGATGAGTTGGAAATAGAGTTTTCTTTGGATGTTGGAAAAGGATCTTCCAGTGCAAGATTGAGAGCTTGACATGCAACCACATAAACTTGGGAAAGAAGATTCTGATGTTGGAAATCAGCAAAGAGCAGGTGGGCTGATTTGACATGGTTAGCAATGATCAAATTAATTTAGAAGTCTGCTTTCATGAATTATAGGTCCAGTGCCCCACCAATATATAATGTGGAACTCACTTTGAATACAAATGAAGGGCCGGAGACTGTTTCCACCCCCCCTGTAGTTCTATCTGTTGGCTATAGGAGGTGCTGACCTGGCTCCTTCCTGCTCATAAATCATAAGCATAATAAGTGTGCTGGATAGGTGTTGTGATTCCAAGCATGCCAAGTAGGTGATACGAATGGAGCGTGGTACATTGGCTCCTCGGTGATTTTCTTTGTTGTCACTAGTACTGTGCTTTTCATGCAGCTGATTCTGCAACATACCAGGAGCTAATTTCCTAAAAAAATAAAATGCCCTGTCTTTGCCTTTAGCTGCTATATGTACGAGATTGTGAACTGTGGAACTCATCTCATTGACTATACTCCTTTCAGGTGGAGGTTGAAAGGATAAGGGGGCAGGCCCAAGATAGGCTTATGAACAAACTAGCAGCAGCAAGGCACAAGGCTGAAGAGAAGCGAGCAACAGCAGAAGCCAAGAGTAACAGGCAGGCTGCGAAAACTGACAAACAGGCAGAGTATATTCGTAGAACTGGTCGTGTTCCTTCCTCGTTTACCTTCTGTGGTTGGTGTTGGTGAAACCTGAAACATATTACTCAAATGAACAAGTCTTCCTTCTCGGATTTTTTGGTCCTAACCTACCATTTACTTTACCCTGTACCCTTTGTACACAAAAGCCAGTCCTTGAAAATTAAGATGGTCTTTTACTATGAAGAATTGTAATGAACCAGTGAATCTAAAATGAAGTCTCCTCTGATTGCTCTACTTCCATGCCCTTCTCTCTCTGCGTCACGATGATATCCTCAATGGAGGGCAATCGTCATTTAATGAAATCTTCTAAAACTAACTGTAATGGCATACTATCAAGGGCTTTGGGACTGCCAAAAGTATTTGAGTCGACCTCCTGATGCATAGTACTGACTGCTAACTAATGGCTTTTATCTCATCCATTTCCTAAACAGGGTTGTGCAAGGAGAACTCTTCTCCTTTAAAAATTTCAATGCCTCCTAAATTTTAGTTGGATTCGTCAGAGAAGTTCATTAGGAATGCTTCTGATCTCTAGCACATCGTGCTTTTCAGATATGTTTTACACCAGCAGCAAGAGTCTCCTACCCTGGCCACAGCTATGCCTGATCCCCAAGTAGCCGTTGAAGAAGGGACGTTCTTCCACTGGTTATCCAGTTGCTTGGCTTTCAATATCTTTGTTTCTAGCCCATATCGGTTCCAGTGAATCCAGTTTGTCTGTTATTTACAATTGCTTTGAGGAGATCATCATCATCATTTGTCTGTTGATTGAATCTATAATATTCTTTTAATTCAGTCACCACGATGATTGTCATTCTCTAAAATTACAAGTTCGTCATTTTAATACTTTTTATAGATTGACACCGGTGATAAAAATGGATGCACTCCCAATTTCTCTCTTCTTTTTTCCCTCCACTTTCCACCCAGTTTGTTGAAAAACAAGCACAAACCAGAGGATCATATCTTCGGGAGATATAAAGTTTGATTCCCAAGGTCAGTGGGCATGCATTTCATCCATCCCCACGGGTAATGAATGAATAAATTTGAACGGGCTTGTTTATAGCACAGTTTGGTGATGAGAACGCATCATTGGCTACCCTGCCTTTTCTTGGATCTTGTTCTTCTGATACTAGTAATCTTGATCCCTCCTGCTCATGTACTGCAATGATGATGGGCGAGTTCTGATGGTTAACTCGATCCACCTGAGAACACTCATCAACAATTTTCTGATTTACACTAATTTCAGAACCCATTCTGCGCTCCGACCGCCTCCGCCTCCGCCTACCTTGCCCTTGGTTTTGGCTGTTCCTCTGTTCCCCTCTAGATTGTACTCACGTGAGTATCAAAACCAGTATCAAGGGCACCAGTATTCTTGCCGAGGAACGGTTTTTGCTCCCGCTAATCAAGTACTTGTCTGAAAGAAAGAATTCGAGGCCTTTCAAGATTGAGACTCCATTCTTTTTATGACTCCATCATCATTACTTTTTTTTTTAATACTAAGAAATATGTTTTTGAAGAAATTAATGCTATTCTAAATGTTAAATTAAATATTTCAGTAGCCAAATTAAAAGGAATCATATATGGATGGATTGAGTAGAGTTGTGATGAAATTGAAGTTAAAATTTAATAGGTTTGAGTCGCCATGGCAACATGATTCTATAAGAATAAAGCAGCCAACGAGAATATAAAATTTCAATTTCAATTTCAGTAGCCTGCACTAACGAAAATAACACAACCAATTAGGTTTTTTTGCTCTTTCCTTAATATGGTTATTATTGTTTTTTAAAATATTTTTTATTTAAAAATAAAATATATTAAAATAATAATTTTTTAATTTTTAAAAATTATTTTTAAAATCAACGCATCAAAATAATCTAAAAACACTAAAAAAATTTAATTTGAAGTAAAGAAAAAAATAATTTTTTTTAAATATTTTTAAAAACACTTTTGAAACAAAAAAACAAATAAAATGTGAGTCATTGAATTGCTCTACTAAATAGCACAATAAAATAATCAATTAATTATATTATATTGGTGTTTAGAAATGTGGTTAAAACATTGCTAGGTAAAAATTACTTTTTATATTTTTGTATTGTTTTAATATAATAATATTAAAAATAAATTAAAAAAAAATATTATTTTAATATATTTTTAAATAAAAAATACTTTAAAAAACAACCCATTTACAATATTAAACACTATCTAAAAGCACAGTGCAACCAATAAATTATTGATGTAACAAAAAATAATATATATAGAAAACAATAAGTATAAGCAAAAGAAAAACAAGAAATGCAATCAACACAAAATTATATGGAATATTTCATTCTAATGTTTACCATGAAGTTGAAAATAAAGAAAAAATTCTAAATAAAGAAAAATATAATCATTAAATATAATATTTAAATTTCTAAACAAATAAAAAAAATTAAAAAACATGTTTTTTTCTTAAAAACCTTATACATTAATTTTTTTAATTAAATGTGTTAATTTGCAAAATAATTTTGAAAAGTGAGCTATTTTCCAAAAAATACTATAAGGGTTTTTTGTTTTTGCCGTTGAAATCATATTTTGTAATTTTTAAAATTTTTTTACTTAAAATTATTATTTTTATATTTACAAATTGTTTGGATATGTTAATATTAAAAATAAAATTTTAAAAATAAAAAATATATTATTTTTAAATAAAAAAACACTTCAAAACAATACATTCAAACACCACATCCGTCAGGCTCCTACTCACAGCACCAAAAGAATAATATATATATATATATATATATATATAAAGGAAAAAATATATAAATATACATACATAAAAGCACTATCACCATTCAACACACTCGTTTCGTTCCCTTTCCATTCCCCTTTCTCTCACCCTTTTTATCTGTCCTCGTTTCTGGCGGCTCTCCTCAGATATATTATTTTCGCTCCTCTTCTTTTATATCTAGTTTTACTTGTAATAATAATAGTAAGTAAATAATAATCTCCGTTGTGTGCAAGGATTCTTGGAGGATCGCTTCTCCTTTTATTTATTATCATTACTACTCGCGCGATCCCACTATCAGTACAGCTGCTGCTGCTGCAAATTGATTTATCGATCTGCATCCAATTCTTTAATTGATAATAACAAAGGAGAAGAACCGCCATGGTTGCAGCCACCCAACCACAGCAGCACCCATCAACAGCTGCTGCTTCGACAACAACAGCAAACGCAACATCCGTTGAAGATGAAGCCCTGAAAAGGAATACTGATTGCGTTTACTTTCTTGCTTCTCCTTTAACCTGCAAAAAGGTTCGCTTTTCTTTCTCTATCGATTTTTAGGGATCTAATAACTAGGGTTTCGGATTTACAATTTGCTTTGTTTTATATTTTAATTAGGTTTATCTTGGGTGTTGAATTGAATTTGAGTGAAAACCCTAATCAATTTCTCGATATAACATTGTCGATCTAGATCTTATCGTACGATTTGTCTTTCCAATGTCTTCTTACTGAATCTATGTGGGCAATGTTCAATTGGGCCTGTAAGTATCATTTGCCTTGTGGGTTTTCTTTTCCGATCCTTATCCAGCCGTGTTAGTTAGTTCATATGTTCTATGTTTGCTGGGCTTCCGCAGGAATGCTAATTTTTCTGAAATGTCTAGTGATAGTACTGCTGTTTTCATTAATTGCTTTGTTTTTGAAGTCTTTATAATGCATTCATATTTTTGATTTGCTACATGAATAGTAATGTTTGCTAGGCTTTGCATAAAGTGTCCGAGTTGTACTTTACGTTTCTGTCATCTTTCTATGAAATCAATATCATGTGTCCCAATTGCTTTCTATGTTTATGATCTTACCGCCGTGCTTTTCAGTTTTATGCAGTTTAATTTTTGTTAACTGAAGCCCACTTGTTCTTTGTTTCAATAGGGAAGTGAGTGTGAATATCGCCACAGTGAATATGCCAGGGTCAATCCCAGGGATTGCTATTATTGGTTGAATGGTAATTGCTTGAATCCCAAGTGTGGGTTTCGTCATCCTGTAAGCCCCTTTCCTTGTCTTGTTTTCATGTTACGCTCTTCTTGCTTGGTTTCAGTTTAAGATAGTGGGGGATTTTTAAATTTTGCAAGTTTGTCTTGATTAAATTGTTTTATCCAACTTATTAGTATCTAATACCTATGCTCTTATTTCAGCCCCTGGATGGCTTGTTTGGAACCCAAGCAATAGCCTCTGCTGGATCTTCCTTGCCACCATCGCATACTGCTGTGGCATCTGCCACACATGCTCCTCACAATCCAGGCAAACAGGCAGTCCCCTGCATTTTCTTCCAGCAGGGAATATGTGTAAAAGGTGACAAATGTGCTTTCTCCCATGGACCAAATCTTGCTGGTAATAAAGTTTCTCAACCAATGGCACCTACCCTTGGGGCTGAGGCCCTTCCTCCAAAAAAGGCTTTTGGTGGCCTTCAAAAGTGTGCTCAAGAACATAAGATTCCACAAACAAAAATCTCAAAGGCTGTTGAAGCACCCTCTGTTGCTAAACCTGTGTCAAAAGCTGAAATTGTTCATGTAAGAAACATTGCCGGTGTTGTAAGGAATGCAGTGCCACCTACAAGCATGGATGGTGAAATTCCTAGGTATAAAGCAGCAAATCTTCCTCTCATGGTCAATGGAAATTTAAGTCGTTCCAGTCGTTTGCATCAGTTACAGGTAGTAGATGATCATGTTATCCAGAATGGCAAGGATGCCGATGAGTATTTGAGGGAGTCCTCTCCTGGTTTTGATGTTCTTGTGGACAATGAGTTGAGGGATTCAGATTATTACCACGGTGAAGAGCAGCTTGGAAGAACAACAGGAAATGAAGGGAGGAACTTGAACTCTGTTGATGAATATGACACAGGCCATTCTGCTGATTATGGTTTGTTAAATGATGACCAAGAAATGTATCGTGATCCACGAGGCTATGATTCCTATGAACTCATGCCAGGGCAGCATGCTTGGGAGCAGCACAGGGCTTCATCAGAAAGAATGTTAATGGCACCAGTTCTTCCAGAAAGGCGAGGTTACGCGAAAGCTGATAGCCCTGAGCACACTGAGGAATCAGATTTGCGTTATCGTTTATCAAAACAAAGGAGGGTTAATGGCTTGAGATCAGTTGTTAGTAATGATTTTGTCCCTGAGAACCATGTTGAGGAGCGAGGTTACCGGGGTTCTTCACGAAGAGACTCTCATCACTTACCTTCACATGAGAGCTCCATTAGCAGTCGTCTTCGTGGTAGAATCAAGCTTCCAGGAAGATCTCCAAACAATGGTGGTGATGTGCGTGCAGAAAGGGAAATTGACAGGGGCAGGAATCGGGGAAGATTGTCACCGGTGAGGTCCCCGGTCACCTCCCAACAAGGGAGGCTACGGGACAGAATGAAAGCTAGGGTGGAAGAGGATTACAATGAGGGGAGAAGTTTCAGAGGTCCTCAAGTGAGAGGAGAATTAATGGATGATAGAAGTACTGATTTTGCTGGTCCTAAAAGTCTTGCAGAGCTGAAAGGTGGGAAAAATGCTGAGGGTAAGTTGCAGCAATCCCTTGGAAAGCGCAAGCACTCGGAGGATAATCTATCATCTGATGCTGTTCTATCATTTGAAGGGCCAATGCCTCTTAGTGAGATTCTCAAGAGAAAGAGAGAGGGTGGAGCTGCAGCTTCTGGCAGTGGAATATCATCTGTTATTAAGGACAACAACAATCTGAAGGAAAGCAGGCAAAGCCTCATCAGCAATTCCAATAAAAAGGCAGATGCAGAGATGCAAAGTGGCATTTCCTCTGTATCGAAGGATGATAACAGTAGCCAAATGCTAAAAAATAAAGAAGAATCCAAGCTTTCAACTGATGGCGCCATTGGAACAGAAGAAGAAAATATTGAAATTGCTCACGGTCAGTCTTCTCAACTTCCAAATCCAAGTGAGATTGAGACTGAAGATGGGATGATTGCTGATGATGGAATGGAAGATCATGAGTACGAAGGTGATGATCAGAGGGATGACAATTATGAATTTGAGCAGGTTGATGAAGGAGAGTACAATTACGAAGAGGGTGAAAATATAGATGGTGAAGAGGAATATGAAGATGAAGAAGATGGAGAAGACTTTGCCAAGAAAATTGGTGTGGTGATCTCATGAAGGATGATAGATAGTTAAGGAGCACTAATTGTGTTTTTTTTGACGACCTTGCAAGATCATTTACATCAGTAGTGGATTCTTCATGAGCAAGGGGTAGTTGCTATGGATTTATTTTTCCTTGTAGAAGTAAAAGTAGAGATATCAAGTTCGTTTCTTGTATTAATTGAAAGAAACTCTTTTTATTGTATCTAAAACTGATTGAATGAGAATTTTGCTTGTGCTTCGGGCATTTTACTTTGCTTGCAAAGCCATAACTTTGCACCAGTACTTGTTTCGTACCTTAGTTCCTTACCAATTCTTTATTTTATTTTTCTGCTTGGATCTGGGGGCGCAGCATACATGCTGGATAATAAGATTATACAGTATTTTTTTTTATTTTAAAAAGATATTTATTATTAGTTTTTATAAATTAATATTTTTTTTATATTTTTATATTATTTTAATATGCTGATATTAATTTTTTTAAAATAAAAAGTATTATTTTATTATATTTTTTAATAAAAAAAGATTTTAAAAAACAATTACACTTCCAAGCTAATTCCATATTCTGCTATATTTTGTTGCGTTTGGAGTTTGCATTTTGCTGCATTTAAAGTTTGGAGGAATGATAAAAATATTTAGTTTAAAATTAGATTTTTTAGTGGTTTTGGATGATATTAATATATTAATATTAAAAATAAATAATTTTAATATTTTTTTTAAAAAACTTTTTTAAAGATAATTTTACTCCTACATTAAACGATGCTGTTTTCTCAGTAGAATCAGCATGGTGCATCTTCTTTATATTGAAGAAGTTAGCCAGTAATGCAACTATTGCAAATAGGGCAGTTAAAATACGATTTAAGAAACAATGATTCGTTGAATCACTTGTCTTAGTTTTTTTTTTTTTTGTTTCAATAAAATTGCAATTTGTACTCAACAAGAGTGTTATTAAGCCATGACCGGACATGGTTACTGTCTTTGCTCCTGGATATGCTATCCTTTTGATGGACGTTTCTTTCCTTTTCCTCTGTCTTTTAAATCACGTACCTGTTATTCTCATAAATAAAATTTACGATTATAATTAAAAAAAAAAAGTTTGAACCACCAACAAGCTTCTAT
>Ga0325410_1003635_pt1 | contig 17428 bp, 11 predicted proteins | sample PopdelMetagenome_16_FD_206182 | JGI IMG/M metagenome (GOLD analysis project Ga0325410, IMG submission 206182) | Populus deltoides microbial communities from Bellville, Georgia, United States - Xylem-PdIQD-R3 | ecosystem: Host-associated > Plants > Phyllosphere > Stem > Wood/Secondary xylem...
CAAGTGTTATACAACACAAATCTAGATTAACCATTTAACAAGCAAGGTATTAAGGATTGATAAGATAAAAAAGATAAGACATGTTAATAGCAAATTGTTTAGGATTTAAGCATTGAAGTCCATGTTAAGTTCATATTATACTTATTCTAACACCATTAGTGAAACCTTGTCACCTTGACATAATTAACTTAGCTAGACATAATAAAGAAGAAGAACATAAATAAATAAGATAAGAACATAGTTAACTAAGTATAGTAAAGGGAATGAAAAGCATAAACAAGAGATTAATGAAAATAAAACTTAAGCATTACAACAATAAAGAGAGAGCAAGAACATGATCTTGATCTTATAACCAAGATTGCTAAATGAATGGCAAATGCCTCCTTTTATAGGCTAAAATTCACAACTATTCATTTGGTAATTGATTATTGATGTAGTGACCAACTATTGATTTAGTGGACTTGGTGGACAGCAGCACTCAAGCACTTTGGCGGGATGAAATGACATTGATCCATTTAGAATTTGGAAAAGTGTTCTTCATGAACGTTGTTGGCAATCATCTTAGCTTTCCACCCATAAAATTTCAGAGCATTTGGATCACTAGAGCTCGAGATATGGCTAAAATACTGAGTAGTGTTGTTGGTGGACGTGGTGGATAGACCTTAAGCTCTTGTCTGGATGCAATGTCATTGTTACCATCAGAATTTGAGCAACTCTTCTTCATGAAAGTTATTGGAAATTGTCTTTTCCTTCCACCCATCAAATTTCACATCATTTGGCCTTCTAGAACTCCAGATATGGGTAAAATTCTAAGCTATGTTTGGGTTGGATTACAGGACAGATTCTGACTTCTCTTTTGTGGCCAAACTTTGAATTTAAAAACGGCAGATTTGGGTCTTACACTATTCTATCCATATAAATTAAGCTGAAATCTAAAATCTACAGCTCCATATATGACCCAATAATTAAACAGTGTTCCAATTTGAATTGAATCGGCATCTCCTTTCTAAGCTTAGCCATTTCTTTGTCCTTTCACTTTCAATTGTTAATCACATCAATCAATCCTTTGAATTGTGAGATATGCCAGCATTTAAAATAAACATTTACCATAAATTAAATCTATCTTATATTATCAGATCTGTTATGATAAAACATGCTCTAGTTAAGGAGTTATTGATACTTCAAGTGCAAAATGATGATATAAAACCTTGATAAAAATGCACTTTTAAGTACTAATCATTCACTTCCAAATCAGTCCTTAATTTATCCTTTATTCATTTAAATCCTCAAGTGTAATTTTGATTTTAAGAATCAATTCAATTGCATCCCTGCCAACTTTAATCGCCGCCCATATAGTTGGCCGCCTTTTTCACTTTAGTTCTTGGTTTTGAATTTGTACATTTTGACCCTCAATTGATTAATAAATTTCAAATTTCTTCAATTTAGTCCCTGATTCGATCAATTTCAATCCCTATATTTATGCGCCTTTTCCAGTTTGGTCCTTGGTTTTGAATTTATGCCATGAAGTCCCTAATTGGCCACCAAACTTCAATATTCATGCAATTAAGCCCCTGATTTGACCAAATCAACTCTAAAAAATTATAATTTGACCCCAAAACTTTAATTTCTTCCAATTAAAGCCCAAACTGACTTAAAAATCAATTTTTCTTGCCATCAAACCCTCTATAAATTTAATTAAACCATCAATAAAATCTCATTGAGTCTATAAACATCTAATTTTGAACTTTTCTCCTCAAATTGAATTTTTTTTCCAACAGGGCTCTCATCATTCAAGTATATATTGTCAAAATTTCAATCTTTGTATTTTTGAACCTCTTTAATCAATTTTTCTGATCATTGTTTGAGCGCTCCAACCTCCTGCTGTTATTATTATTTTTCCAATTTCTTCCGACCATATATTTATATATTTATTTTTATTATTTATTTATTATTTTATTATTATTCTTTTATTTTTTTATGGGGACCCAAAAATGGTTACAACAAATAGTACTTTCTTTTATCAAATGAAACTCATTGAAACCAAGATCATGCTTTTTGTCATTGGGAAGAGGTCAAACAATAACTTTCTTTTTTATTTTTATTTTAAAAAAAACTTCCTCTCTCATGTTTCAAGCCGATAGATTGAAAAATAAGCAAAAATGAAGTTTTAAATGAAAGTTGAAAACCCAAAAACGAAAGAGACCAAAAATAAAAAATTCAGAAACTAGAGGGATTAGAATGCAAAAAATGTGCCTAATGAACAGTAAAAAAATGGGGAACAAAGCCTAATGTCTTGTATCAATGTCAAATTTGGTCCTTAAAGTATTAATGTTTAGCAAACAATCAAATTGAGCATTATTATGTCAAATTAAGAATCAAATTAACATTAAAATATCTTATTTAAGATTATAAGAACCCCATAAATAGGTAATTAAAATAAATTATCAGCCTAAAATTCATTCAATGCAATGTGTAAGGACAAATTTGAAAAAAGAATCAATGGCCAAAGTAAAAAATGATCCAGGGACCAAAAAAAATCATTGTTTCAATCCATAGTGATTCATCTCACACTGCATAGTGAGACACTAAGCAGTTTTAGGTTTTTTTTAATTATTTTAATATAAATTAAGTAAAATCACAAAACATACAATATTTAAAAAATTAGCATTAAAATACTTTTTAATATATAAAAATATTAATAGTTATGTAACTTTTTTTTACCAATTTCATATTTGGATAATTTTCTTATTGGTATAGTTTTTCATCAAGTGTTAATTGTGATTTTCTTCTTTTTTATATAATTTGGTGATAATTTGATAATTTATGTATAGCTATTTGTTCAAAGGTGTAAAGTTCTTCAAATTTATGTTTACATATTATTACTATTTGTTAGTAGTAAACTGTCAAATTAATTAATCACCGTAAGAAATAAAGTTCAATAGTAATTTTATGATAAAATTGATATGTTATTATTGTAGTTTATGGCTCATAGGCAAATGCCGAGGTGAAGTGGAGCATACCGAGTGAAGTGGTACGGTAAAGGGGTATTATTGAAAATTATTAATATCCCTTAGGTGGTTGAACTCTTGGCCGTTTAGGATCTTCTATAAATACATATTATGTAACCATATTCAACATATACTAAAATAAAGCTCTTTGCTAATGTGGATATAGATACATTGTCGAACCACGTTAAATCTTATGTTTTCTAGTTTTCTTCTCTTGGTGCAATTATTCATCAATAATTTCTGCATGTTTTTTTACAACAATTATAGTGTTGGAAATTTTTCTAATAAACACAATTTAATCAAATTATTAGTAAATGAAAAATTAATCTAAAAAAACCCTTGGTTTTCCTACTAAAAAAATTCTTGGTTTTTCTATATTTAATTATTGATTTATGATGGCTAATCAAACATTGATACTGTTAAAAATTAATTCTTCAACCGTATAGCTTTCAAAACTCACTATAAAAAAGAAGGGTAAATAAAGAGTTTCTAACTTGCAATTTCTAGATTTTTTTAACACTCTTTCTCACCTTATTTTAGTGTTTTCTTTCTCTTTTATGCTTTGGTTTTTTCTCCCAAATCTATAGCTTAGATTCATATTCTTTGATTCAAATACCATATTTAGAAGTGCATCTAAACTAAGGTGGTGTTGTTAGAATTTTGGGAGATATATTGCAAACTAGGCATGTTCATGGTTCGGTTCGATTCGATTTGAACTACAAAAACCAATTGAACCGAGTAACTCAAATTTTTGAAAATTCAAACCGAACCGAATTCAGGTTCAAACCGAACTGGTTCGGTTCAGTTAAATTCAGTTTTTTTGCTATAAAACCAAAAAGTCTAATCATACCATTAATGGGCTTTTTTGAATTTTTTTTAAATGGGCTTACATTAAATTGGGCTTGTAAAATTTCTTGTTGGGCTAAGTTCATAGGCTTTTTAATCAAAACTCTTTAAAATTTTCTAATTTGGTTTAGTTTGTTATAAGTTTTTTAATCAAATTAGGAGATTAATATTTTTGTTTTTAATTTAACTTTCCTTATTAACCTTATATATATATATATATATATATATATATATATATCATTATAGTAATATGCTAAGAAATAGGCTATGAAAATTCAAATCAATGCAATACACAAGATGCATGATCAAATTTAGGCACCTCAAATTAAAAAAGGTGTTCACACTAAAGTTAAGCAAAAAAAATCAAATAACCGATTAAACCGGGAAAACCAGAAAACAATTAACCGAAAAAATCAAACCAAAAAAAAAATTGAATTAACCGATTAGAAAATCACAAAACATTTCTGGTTCAGTTCGGTTTCCAAAGTCTGAAACCGATTGAACCGACTCGGTTCAACTAGGCTAGCACTCGAAAAAAAACAAGTATAAATAGCATATTTTCTTCTAACCCTAAACTTAAATGCATTCTCAGTCGCCCCTCCCTGCTCTCTGTCTCTCATCTCTCAAATCTGTCTTCTTCTCCTCCATGCTTTCTGTCTCTCATCTCTCAAATATGTCTTCTTCTCCCCCATGCATTCTCAGTCCTGTGTCAATTTGGGTCTCTACCTCTTCTCTAAAGGATGGGCAATGGATTCTTCTGGGTTTCTTGAATTTTGTTGATTCTTTTCCAATCTCTCTGAGTATTCCACTTCTATTGCATGGGTTTGTTCTTCTTTTTTCTTATTTAGTTGGTTCATATTTATGGATGATAATGTAGCTTTTGGTGATTTAGATTTTGGGTTTGTTACATAATGATTTTTTAAAACATTCTTTCTTAATTAAGGACTTTGCTTTATTAATCAGCCTTCTATATTGAAGAGAACGATACCATTTTTCACAGCGTTTAGTTTCATTATCTCTTTAGTCTTATCCATGTTTTCCACTTAATTTGTCAACACATTTTCCCGTTCCAACTACATGTCATTTGTTTTCTGAGGCATATTACTAAACCTATTGAGGCCAGGTAATCTGTTATTTATCATCTTCATGATGGCATGAATTAATAATGTCTACGGAGTTGAATAATCTAACCACAATGATAAAATTTTCAGGTTAAAGATGCTTTAGTTCAGTTTGAAAAATAAAAGTGTTGAAAAATGTGGTCAATAAAAAGCCTAAAAAAAACTCAACCGAAATAATTTTGGTTTGAACCGGTTTGGAACGAAAAAAACCAAACCGAACTGAAATTAATCGACTTCAACCGATTTTCGGTTCAATTCAAAAACTTTAAAAAAATTAATTTTGATTTGGTTGTTTATTTTGGTCCAAAACTGGACCGAACTGAAAATGCTCAGCCCTAGTTCACACTAAAAAAGTTTACATTAGCAAACAGATACATTAGCAACCAGTAATAAATTATCATAAACATCCAACATAATTTGAAGAAAAAAATTCAGCATCAGCACTACAGCAGCATCCAAAACTTCCAGCATCAGCAAAAGCCAAAAGATCCAACAAGGATAATGCTATAAAGAAACACTAGCAAATTAGCAACATATTAGAGTTCGACTATTAAAAAAATTAACAATGCGAAATTTTAAGGGGAATTAACAAGGTAAAGTAAATTAATTACCCAAAACAATTGTATTTCAGGATTACACCAACATCATTAATACAACTTACAAACAATCTGTTGAGATTTTTAAACTTTCATCAAATTCTACAAAAACATAAATTAAAATGTTAGATTAAACATATGTAAATAAATGATATTATAAAATAACTACATTTAAATTTGTAAAAGAAATTACCTGATTCAATGATCTCAGAATTTTCAATATAATCCATGAAGGTTCTAATATTGATTGGAATTGGTGTTAAACTCAACCAATTTAGACAACAAACAAGTGTTTGCACTGTCGATGGAGATAAAAAGTTTTGAAATGGATCTAATATACGATCGCCAGTACTGAATCGTACTTCAGAAACAACTGTAGATAGTAGAATAGCTAACACGTGTTATGCCACCTTAGAAAGAATCTTATAATTTGTAGCATTACGCCTCCACCAACCCAAAATATCTAATTTAAAATCATTATGATCCTCACAATCATCACCCAAATACCTCTCAAGCTCATTTTTTCTTTGGACACCGCCTTCTTCCTTTAAATGTTTTTTTAATGGAGAAGTTAAGTCATCTAACATATCATCATCTACCACCATTAAATCAACATTAACATCTTCATTTATACTAGTTCCAACACGATGAACAACCTCAACGTTCTCATCAACATTCATATAATACTCAAACAACCTTAGCAAAGTATCTTTAACCTTCATTGTAAAATTTTCAGCCTCTTCAACATCATACAATCTTCCAAAATAAAATCTCACATACTTCAATTTGAAACATGGATCTAACACAACAGCCACATACAACAAAAAGTTTTATGTATCTTAATCCCCCTAATATTTTTTATACTTTGCCATCATATTCTTGGCCATTTTACTTACATAAACATCTCCATTTTTACAAAGTTGAGATATGCTTGTATGCATGGAAATCAATTTATGGAAGAAATAATTAGATGTCACATATAACGAGCCAGAAAATTCAATGTAACCATGTAAAATAGTTTCAAGAACTTCACAAAAGATCTAGCCTTTTCCCAATCTTTTAAAACAGGAGGACCTAAGTTTTTTTGTTTCCCTTTGAATCAACCTCAAAGTAACTCAAATACCTAGGATCGGTTTCTTCTAACCTCATAAAAACCACATCAAATTTACTAGCCGCATCTAGCATCATATATGTAGAGTTTCATCTAGTTGCAACATCCAAGCAAACAGAATTTTTACTTCCAATTTTCAACCTCTCCACACATTGTTTAAAAACAAGTTGTCTAGAAAGAGAAGATCTAACAAACCTTACTGCATTCCTAATCTTAACCACTAAATCATTAATATCTTTCAATCCAGCACATACAATAAGATTAACAATATGTGCACAACATCTAACATACATGAAGCCATTTGACAATATATTAGTTGCTCAATTACTTGTTACTCTCTTCAGATATTTTATTATCAAATTATTTGAACTTGCATTGTTTACTATAACTGTTAAAATGTTATCAATTCCCCCATTCCAACAAACAACTCTCAATTGATTGGCCAATTGTTTCACTTTTATGATTAGAAACTTGACAAAAGTTTAGAATTCTTTTATTCAAGTTCCAACCTTCATCAATCCAATGGGCAGTCAAACACATATAATTAATATTTTGGATTGATGTCTAAGTATCGGTTGTTAAACATAAACATTGATTCTTAAGAGCTTTCTTTAATTTTTCCTTCTCATCTACATAAATTTTCAAACAATCTTTCCAAGTCATCAAACGAGAAGGAACATCAAATCTAGGTTGCATTACTTAAAAGTTAAAAGGTAGCTCATCAAGTATTATCATTTTTCCTAGGGCTTTCCTACACTCTTTATAACTATAACCCACTACCTTAATAGTCACTAGAATTTCCTCTCTAGTATTACCCCCCTTCTATTATAGGCTTAGGTTCTAAAACTAAAGTTTTTTTATTTTTGGTCAATCACAAAAGGAAAATTTTTTGCATACACCTAGATGACTCCACATGTTACTAGACCCATTAAGTATAGTATGACATGCATAGTCTTTTCAATAATACATACATGCAGCCCTAGGAGCTTTAGGATTACCATCTAGTTTTTTAAAGTGATCCTAAATTTGGATGTTTTTCTTTTATTAGATCTAGAAGGTGGATCACCTTCACTTTTAGTGTTGCTATTTATATTAGAGGTAGTAACTGGAACTGGAACTGGAACTGAAATGGGCAAAGAATTGGGTTCCAAACTTGAAGGATTTGATTTATTTGGTGTAGGATCTTCCCGATTATCCATCTGAAATTAAAAAAACAACAACAACATGAATCTTAAAGTTAAAGCTAACACGTTCAAATGGGAGAGCATGAATATCTACTTTAACATGACAAGTTGATAATAGAGTCTAACAAGAAGCATAAAGAGGATTTAAGGACCAACAATTATTTTCAATTGCAAAAGCAAGAAAAAAGCTCACTATTCTGCCCAATTGCCCATTATTCTGCCAGTTAATGCAAAAGCAAGAAAAAAGTCTTTTGGTGAATCAAGCAGAAGTTGAGCATCATGTTAAGTTCATATAATTGCATTGTAATGGTTCATAGCAGGTCATACATGAAAACCAAATATTTCCATGGAAAAGGTTTTGCAAAAACACACAATAAGAAGTAACTCAAGGTATACTGTCGTAATCACCTTAAAGAATAGAGGGCTCAATGATTTGTAACTATTTGTATAGAGTGCTTTCCTCTTTGAACAGAGCAATCAATATCTAAAAATTAAACAAATTATGAAGCTAACAAAATCAACAGAAAACTTGAACTTGTTATAAAGCTAACACCCGACAACCATGTTTTCACATTGCAGCCAATTTTGTAACCTATGATACATTTATATCAAAATTGTTTCATAACCTAGGAGAACATACACTGATACACATACTTATGAAAACATGCAAATAAGAAAAAGTTTCAAATCAAATAGCCTCACAAGAGTTCGAAACATTATTCAGGAGCAAATAAGCAAAATATAAAAAGCACAACTGAACTTTATCATGCCTCCTATAGATCTGGACACATGCTTTTATACGATCCCTAGTAATCTACTCGATAAAAAAACTTGGGATTTGCGATTCCTAGTAAGATCAATTCAGGATCATGAGATTGTTTACCAGAAAGCTTTGTTATCATTACCTGTGTAGTTTATTGAATAATCTACTCGATACTATCGTAGATCTGGATTAGTGAAGATATCTGATTAAAAAATCCATAGGGATAAAATTTACTTTACCGTCTTTTCTTTAATGAAGGAGACCTCTCCTTCTGCTGCAGCTTGTAAGAATGGATAAGGATTGCGACGGCTTGCACAGAAGTGAAGAGAAAAGAGAAGCCAGAACAGAGGATCACGCTGTCTGTGCAGAGCAGTTGAAAACTTGAAAGGGAAAAGAAGAACGATTTTTGAGGTGGAGAGGTGGTTTGCACAGTTTGTAGTCTTTACACAGACGACGGCTTTTTGTGAGGGTAGGGGAGAGGGGGGTTATATTTAGCTTAGGTTAATTAACTATTTATACCCCTTGGCTGATATCGGCTTTTTATGATTTTTTTGGTTGGTCCAATTCGGTTTGTAGGTTTTATAACTAAAACTAAAACCGAACGAGACCTGTTAAAATTTATGGTTTTAAAAATCTGTTTAATTAGTTTTTCATCTCGATTCAGTTTTTTTTGTTAATTTGTCTTCGGTTTTTTTTATTTTCTCGATTGATCGATTTTTTTTAACACCTTTATTGCAAACATCTTAGTTGCACAAGTGTGGAGCAATAAAGCTTTAAGGACAAATGATTCATCCTTGACAACAACAAAAATCTCATTACTTTAAAGTGCTTCAACAAGTAAGTATCTTCCTTTATTTTAATTTAAACATAGATATTTTTTATTACTATTATACATGAGAAAACTTTGAGTTAATATCAATTATAAGTTTGATTATATGCTTAGTATGCATGTTAGAATTCTATTATTATTTTTGTGTTGAAAACATGTTTGCCATTAGATAAGTTTTTACACACTCATTGTTTTAAACATGTATAAACTTTAGGCTTTTGTTTGATAGAGAAAGCAATAAAATAAACCAAAAAAAAAACAAAACTTTATTGGTTGTGGTGCAACACCACACTTAGGTTGCCTTCCAAAAGCATTTTTCTTTATTGTATTTAGCTAGACAGCTCTCAATAGTTTTTCTTCTCAAACTTTGGTTAGATCATTTGCAATAATCACTGGTAGGGTTTTGTCATCTCTCAAGTACACATACTTCAAATACTTGGGTAAAGACTTCAATTCCAGCTTTGGGGCCTGTTAAACAGAAGGCAAAACCCTTTCATAAGAATTTTATAGTTGTAAAGGAGAGTTAACCAACCTGTTTGGCATTTTTAAATATTGAATGAAAAGACATAATTGCTTCTTTCATGTCCTCATTATTCTTCAACCTTGCATCCTTATCTATCTTGTTATGCTGTAATACGAAGTTCAACTCATCTTTCAAGAAATTATGCTCATAATCATCTTGCATAATGGGGTCAATTACATCAACATAACAAACATATTCAGATTCTTCTGGATATTTCATAGCATCAAAAATGTTAAATGTTATTTTTTCTCCATCAAACTCAAAAGATAAAGTACCCGTATACACATCGATCTTGGTTCTTGTTGTTTTCATAAATGATCCGTATAATAATATTTGAGTTGGATTTGAAGCAAATTCATCATCTATGTCAATGGTATAAAAATCTACATGAAAAATCAATTCATTTACTATAATTAGAACATCCTCAACAATACCTTTAAGGTATGAATTAGACATTTTCGCTAATTGAATTATTACCTTTGTTTCTTTTAAAAGTACTAAATTCAAATCCTTGTAAATTGATAGTGGCATGACATTAATTAATGCTCCCAAATCAAGCATAGTCTTTTCTAACTTATGATTTCCAAACACATAAGGTACAGTGAACATATTGGGGTCCTTAGACCTTTGAGGCAATTTCCATTGTATAACTGCGGACATGTTCTCTCCAACCCTTATTTTCTCATGAATATTTGGCCTTTTTGTTTAGATACTTGGTATATCATGGAATTTGTTTGATTGAATCCAACGATGGAATGTTCACCTCCACCTTCTGAAAAGTTTCAAAGATTTCATTATGCATCTCATTCTTGGATTTTCACCTTTCTTGGATCCTAAGACCCACCGTTTCTATGTCAGACTCTCAGCCATAGTGGGATGTCCAGCATTGTTAGTTTTCTAATCAGATCAGGAAACCAATCTCAACCTTCAGCTTGCATTTGGATTTTAGCCTTCAAGATGATTTTATTTGAACTTGAATCCTTATAAAAGTTATAGTCCTGGATGTGTTGATGATTTTGGACTTTTGAATCGCATGATTTTTATATCTGAAACTGAAGTTACACCCGTTTGAATATGTAGTGTGAAAGCAGAGAATCCTGCTATAAGTACGATTTCAACCTGATTTTGTAAGTCTGATTAAGGTCTAAATAAACTCGGATTTCTACCTATAATACCTTCCTGGAAAACATAGTGTTAAAGGAATAAAAAAAACATGTGTATATTTTGCACTCATCAAAACCCTTATTTCTAAACATCTTGGATTTTAGAACATCATTACAAAGCATTTTAAGCTTCAATAAAAATAACACATGGTAGCAATGGTTCCATAATTAAATATGTTTGAATGGCATTAAATTTCATTCAAAGAATTATGATCAATCTAACATCGTAATTAGACATCGAATTCCAAATAATACGTGTGTTGATGTTAAAATACAAATATTTTTTGTCAAATTAAATATTTAAATTTCAAAAGTAAAATAGGAAACTTTCTAATTTCCTTGTGGATTTCTAAAAAAAGAACCAATTACTATAAAGATGTATACTAACCTCTTTGTTACATATGATTTGATCCAACCATGGATGATTAGGTCATGCCAGAGAAATTTTCAACCAGATTAATACAACATTGTTATGAAAAATGTTTAACATTATTGCACGAATATTATACAATAAAACTAAAAGAATATTGTTTTTGTATTGTGCATTACTATGCATTTATCTAAATTCATTATGGATAGCTCTATTCAATGGACAATGCTTCTTCTTTTTCATTTTAGTCATTGAATTTTATTTATTTTCAATTTTATCTTCACTTATTATGTTGGTAATATTTTATGTGTTAAGATATTCTTTTCTTTGCATATTTTTTTCAAATTCAGAATGTTTGATGAAATTTCAAAATTGAATTAGAGTCCAATTTAATAAAATCTTATTTAAATTTATAGTATGAAAAAGAATCAAAAGGAGAAAGTTAAAAAAACAAAAAAAAAGGAGTCCATTTCATTTTTACATGAAAAAAATCATTTTTGTCCATAAATATTCAGTTTATGAATGTTTAGTCCTCGTAGTTTATGTAATGTACATTTTGATCTTAAACTTTATTTGTTTAACATTTCAATCTTTAAGTTTGAAAATATAGAGAAAAATCATTGAAAAAAAAAAACAAAGAAAGAGGAGATCAATTTGTCATATTTCAACAACAAAAAGTAAATTTTAGTCTCAATGAGTTTATGTTGCGTGGGGATCCCATTAGGTTTTCACGTGAAAGCAGCTTATGAAATGGGTTTATAAGGTCTAAAAACTCAAATTCTGACTTTCAATTCACTAGAGATGGCACGAATTTGAACTATGCATAGTTCGCTTATATATATATATATATCATCCACCCTTAAAAAGACAAGAAAAGGAAGAAAATAACTCAGGCACCTGGCATATTTCTGTAGCCCTTTAGGTTTCTTCTGTCCAAGAAAGTTTTATTAGATTTTGATTAAAATGCGTTCTAAATAAAAATAATTATAGGTTTTTAAATTATTATTCAATTTTATCATAGTTTTTAAATTACATTATAGGTTTTTGTGGTAACATTAACAATTATTTTTTAATTATTATATAGATAATATATATGAAAGAATATTTTAAGAATGTGCTTATGAATATTCAATTAAAATAAATTTTCTTTTTTATTATTTTTTAAATAATTTTTACCTAATTTTAATATCAATGTTTTTTTGCCAATCAATTATAACTCAGCTATTATTAATATTTCCCTTTCTAAAAAAAAGATCTCGAGTTCATATCTCTACTTTCAAAAAAAAAAAAAAGATAGCCGTGAGAACAAAATGGTTAGAGCATGGATGGTATCAGTATTTGGTTTGGCATGTAAGCAAGGAACCCTTTTTTGAGCTGTCTGTAGCTTTAATTATATTGTATATTCACTAATTGTCTCTCTCACACGTATTCTCCTGGTTGATTATCTTCCCATGAGCTCCACTGTCTCTTCCATCGTCTCACTTGTCCAGCTGAGCCCACTAAGAAGATAGTGCTTTGAGATGGCTCAAATCCTAGGTCGCCATCTTCATCTGTTCATGCTCTCGTCTGTTCTCATTCTCCAGATAGCCATGGCAGCAGGTAATAAATGTATTATCTACTCATTTTTTTTGGAGTTCATTATCACTCCTTCGGCCCTTGGTCCCTCCCCTCTACGTGTTCTTTTTTTTTTTTTTTGGAGCTAGTCATGACTTGGTTTAAATTTGTAGTTAATCCTCGTATGTATTATCAAGAACTATATCTATATGTATAATTTGTAAGCTTTTAATCCATTTATAACTTATTCCCTCTATGTTGTTTTTCAATTTATTTGGTTCCTTGAGAAATTTGATTTAGTAATTGAGGATAGTCTATGCATGCTAGTCTTAGAAGCCCGAGTCGCAAGTCAATTGCGTTGACCTGAATTTTTAATTGGCTTAACCTAGATCAGACTCCTAGTCAGTGAGTTACTAGATTAGTCTATCAAGAGTCAGGATGTATTTTAGAGTCTGTTTGGCAGTGTGGTTGCGGTTGCTTTTCAAATAACTTTTCATGTTGAAATGCATGTCAATGATTTTTTTTTATTTTTTAAAAATTATTTTTAATATCAGCACATCAAAATGATCCAAAACATATTAAATTTTAACCAAAAAAATGAATTTTTTAGGAACCCAGTTTGCACCGCGTTCCCAAGCAGTTTATAATAGAGATATAATAAATTATATATTTAATCTTATAATAAATTATAACTTAGTACCCTTTAATTTCACAATCTTTTTCCCCTTATGTTTTTCTTATTACTTTTTTATATAAATAAAGTAAAGAAGAGAGAAGTAGGGGAGAGGTGCAAGTTTTGATTATGAAATAAGTATTTTAAGAATAAAAACAGCTAAATTGAGGATGATCAATGATGGTGGACAGGATTTGTTAATTATTTATTGATACTACAAGGACTAATTTACTAGTTTCACTAAACTATAGGGACTAAGTTTATAATGAACTCATGTTTTTGTTGTTGTTTTGTGATGTTGCTTTGGGCAGGGCAAAACACGTCCACAGAGGCAAAAAGTTTTACGTTAGTTAATAACTGCAACGAGACAATATGGCCTGGAATCCTAACAAGGGGTAACAACAGCAATGGCTATGGTTTTGCTCTACAACAAGGCCAAACCGCCTTCTACAACGCCACGGCCGGATGGAGTGGCCGGATGTGGGCACGAACCGGTTGCAGTTTTGATAAAAACGGCACCGGGACTTGTCAAACAGGTAGCTGTGGCACCTCTATAAACTGCACAGTCCCGAGTAACCCACCCAACACCATTGCCGAGTTCACTCTTGGTGATGTTGATTTCTACGATGTTAGCCTTGTCGATGGATTTAATTTGCCTGTAGTAATTTCTCCCATTGATGGCAAGGGAAATTGTAGCATTGCTGGTTGTGATGGGGACCTCCGACAAAATTGCTCGTCCGGACTGGCTGTTAAGTCCGACGAGAAGGTCATTGCTTGCCGGAGCGCATGTGATGCTTTCAACACCGACGAATACTGTTGTAGAGGAGCATATGCCGATCCTGTAGCATGTCTGCCAACCAACTATTCCAGGAGTTTTAAACAAGTCTGTCCTGCAGCAGCTAGTTATGCATTTGATGACAGTATAAGCATCATAACATGCTCTGCCTCAGAATACGTTGTCACTTTCTGTGCCTCAAGGTAAGCAAAGCTTAATTATCACTGCTTCTGCAAAATTGATGCGTATATATGTACCTGTTTTGATGCCTTTTTTCGAATGAATTTATACTTGTAGAACAATATGAACATTATGCTGACCAACTAATTTGCCTGTATGTGAGTCCAGGAATCAAAAGGTGTGCTCTTATCATGATAACAAGCTTGTCTGCAATACATCGAATGGTTCAAAAGCATCTCCCCTTGGTGGCCTAGGAGGATGGATTCTGGTGTTGGCACTGCCTTTGACATATAATTTGAAGATGAAATTCTATCTCAGCTGACATTAATGCTCCCCTTCTCTCGAGAACGTCCTCTCCTTTGTAAATCAAGAAAGTGTGCCTTTGTCATTTTTGAAACCACGACTGACTTTTCCTGATGCCTTCTTTTTTGCAGCATGTTTGAAACTCTCTGGATTGAATTCTATTCAGATATTTTAGTCAAATCATGAGCCCATAACCAGTCAGATACAAAAAGAAGATTGGAAGTAACAGATTCTCAGTACAGTAACATACTGACAACATGAAATGATCAAAAGCTTCTGCTTAGCAAAACTAGTTCAACTAAACGATATAAATTTTCAGGGCTGGAGTGAATTCTCCATTTTAGTAGCAAAACAATAAGTTCTTGGTGTTACCTGCTAAATTGCTCCATGGATAAAATAGCTGGGAGAGATATAATCCCATCTGTGGTGGTGCTACCATGAATAGTCTGTTCTTCCATAAATATTTCCTCTAGATGTTGAGCATCAAATGTAGTTCCAACATCAGGCTGCTGCTGCTGCTTCTTCCCACCATGATCACCAAATGGAAGTGAACTCGTCCAAGAAATCTTGTGTTTTAGAAGCCCATGAACTCAGTACTCTTTCTTGCACTGCATCTGTCACCACATCACATCACACAACTATGCAAAGTTGCTGAATCCTACTTAGCCACTACCTACTGTTGCTCACTTGGATCAATGCCATTGAGCTTCCATTTGTCTCCTTCAAACTGACTCGCAACCTTAAACCTGCAGCTTCCATTAATTTCTTGCAGAATTGGCCCCCCAACTTTTGATGCAATAAGAGGATGAATCTGAGGGCCAAATCGTGATTTTGGAAAGCATTTCTTGGATTTTGATTTCTTGTTGCCCACTATGTTTCATCATTCACTCACTACTTCAGTAGCGTTTCTTTCTTTCTTTATTAAATAAGAACATAGATATATCACCTAAAAAAAGAAGAAAAATAGAATAGATAAATAAAAGAATCTTATCCTTACATTTTCAAGAACCCATCTCCATCGTTGTTTTGCATAAGAAATAATATATGTCTTTATCTAGAGTGTGCATGGAAAAAACATGACCTCAAGCCTGCCTGGCCCGGAAAGATTTCATGTTCGACTTCACAAATATTAATATTTGATAAAACCCAGTTAATTTTATCAAATTAACCCTGTCAACACTAAGAAATTTTAAAAAAATATAAAAAATGATGATTATTTGAATAAAAATATTTAATTTAAATTAATTCAATAAATAAATTGACTCGAGTTGACTCAGTGATTAATGGGTTGATTTAGTAAAGATTTTTTTAAAAATTAGCACAGTACATTTAAAATTTTTTCAAAATAATATCATTTTAAAAAAATTAATAAAATAATATATTTTTATTTTGTTGTGCTTATTATACTTATAAAGCGTGACATTTATTAAATATAGTTATTTCTAAATATAAAAAGATAATTATCACGATTTATAATATTATATTTAGCATAGAAAGAAGACAAAAGCCAATACATTCCATGAGCTTCCATTGCCTGCATTTATTTCCTTCTCATCCTCACTAACCAGTTCAGTTAGTGTAAGAGATGGGTGCTTGTCATTCACGTTAGATATGCTATCACTGGATACACCAGTGCTTGTCATTCACGTTAGATATGCTATCACTGGATACACCATTCCTTCTATCCATGGATCCAATTGATTGAATTGTTTGGTCTCTCGATCCAGAACAACAAGGAGGCGAGCAGTCCATTTCTCTCAATATGGCACATAATCGTCAGCTACTAAGGATTTCAGGGTTTTCCTCCATGGATTGGCTCAGAAAAGAAGAAACAGGCGCAGCTTTGTAGAAGCGAAAAAAAAAAGAGCTATGAACAGAGCAAAGTGACTAAATGAGTTCAATCAAAGAACGAGAGGATATATATAAACTAAGGTGGAAGACAACAAGAGAAGAGCTACTAAGGATTTAAGGGTTTTTCTCTATGGATTGACTTGGAAAAGAAGAAAGAGTCGCAGCTTTGTAGAAGCAAAAAAAAAAAGCTATGAACAGAGCAAAGTGACTATATATATATATATATATATATAAAAAAAAGCTATGAACAGAGCAAAGTGACTATATATATATATATATATATATATATATATATATAAACTAAGGTAGAAGACAACAAGAGAAGAGCATTTATCGTCTTGCAGTTCTTCCTTGAATGTGAAAATTATAATGCAGAAGAAGTTTGTATTGGAAATTGAATACCTATTTTATAGCTACGTACAGGTCTGTCTCCATGTGTCAACCTGCCGAGGAGTAGTAAGAGATGTGGAAGGTGGCGGGCATGCATGGCCATAGTAATTAAGAGCAAATGCCAATTTCTGGTATCTTCTCGCTTGCTGGTCATCAAAACAATATTTTTTTTTGTATTATCATGTAGA
>Ga0325410_1003636_pt1 | contig 17427 bp, 11 predicted proteins | sample PopdelMetagenome_16_FD_206182 | JGI IMG/M metagenome (GOLD analysis project Ga0325410, IMG submission 206182) | Populus deltoides microbial communities from Bellville, Georgia, United States - Xylem-PdIQD-R3 | ecosystem: Host-associated > Plants > Phyllosphere > Stem > Wood/Secondary xylem...
TAAAATAAACAATCATAGGAAAAATAAGCATAGGAGAACAAACATATTCATCATATAAACTGAAAAGAAAAGGTAAAATAAATCTCACAGTTCTTGAAATCTGAAGGTTTTCGTGTCCTTGCAACCAAGAAAAAGTGTTTAGCCTTGCATGTTTGTTGAACAACTAATCAAAAAGAAGGAAGAATGCATAATTTAGGGTTTCTTAGAGAAGGGGGCGTTTTTCTCTTCTTGGCTGGCTGCCCCCCTTCTCTTCTCTCATTCTTTTTATATCTTAGGAAACCCTAGGTCTCTATTTTACAAAATAGTCCTCCATTAAGTAGACTGTTTACATTTAAGTACTTCAATAACTATTTTCCTAAAAAAGGAGAAATAGCCTTGCATGAAATCTTCAAGCTTTGACTTAGAGGAGCTAAATTGCTGAAATAAAAACTTGGATATCGGTTTAGATGCTTCGGAACGTAATTTGGACTCGTTTCTTCACGAAACCTGTTTGCTGGCAGAATTCAGATGTCATCTTTGAAAAATCATATCTCCCTCATATGACATCGTTTTTGACTGAAATTTGGAGCTTTTATAGAACTTTGAGTCATGAATCCAAAACAATTGAGTTTGCATCAATTGGACTTCTGTAGCTCCAGATATTCAAGTTGGAATAGCCGAAGGTCAACACTGGCAGATTGCGAGATTTGACTTTGAAGGCTGCGATTTCCATGCTCTTCCTTATTTTATTTTCTTGCCTTAGATGTCCAGAAAGGTATGGATGTTAGCTTTTTAATGCCACTGGAATCACTTCATTTCAACCTCCAGAGCTCACGCTCTGCACAAAACATCGACTGAAGGTCAAATCTGTCAATTATCTCCAACTTACTCCTTTTTGCATCTTTCATCCAAAAGTGCCTTCAAAACATAAAACAAAGAATATCAAGGCATTTTATATATAAAACATAGGCAAAACACTAGTTAAATGTGGTGAAACTATCAAATAATATGGTTGCATCAACCAGCAACATATATAGCATTATAAGAGTTATTAGTCCTTAAGAAGACTAATATGCTCATGATTTTTCATGAGGGAAAGGAATCATATGTCTATTAGCACTTTTAACACCTTTGCTCAAAACATTCAATGCAAGTTCAATAATACCTCAACTCATATGACAATACTCATGCTCATCATTGCAACTAAAATAGCATTATAAATTTAATAACTAGCCATAAAATACTTGTATGTGGTTTCCATAAAGGAAAGAGAACAATATGCTTCTCCAAAATTCTTTTAACATCGATTACATCATATATATATATATAGAATTACACCTTAGCTGCTATGACGTCTAAGTTTATATTTGTCACTTTCAACATTGCCCTTACGATGAATTACATAATACATTCAAATCTAAAGTTGTTGACTATACATCACTATGTAGCAACTCATTTTCTCAATTTTCGATTCCCTAATCAGTACTTAATATTTCACTTCCTTAGTCACCGATTTCCTTAGGTACAATCCTTGAAGTAACCACACATATTAATATCATGTTTACACATCACCATATCATTGCTTAACATAATTTGTTTATAATATTATCATATTTTCTATTTTCTAGGTATCACGACCGTTTATTATGTTATCACCTCATTAACATTTGCTTTGACTTAGTAGTCCATTAAACAATATTAAGTCTTAGGTTGCCAATCATCCCCCTTGTCATATACACTTTTAAGCATCGATTAATTGTCTTACACAATAGTTTTTATTATACAATCGAGGATAGTTTCAATGGTTTCCATTATTTGGAAACAACAACACCATGATTTCTACTCATTGGAAACAACAACATAATGGTCTCTATTCAAAAATGAATTCCCTTTTTATTTGGAATAGCTAGGAAGTAACTAGGAAGTAAGCATAGGGAGAGGAGGACCTATATCATCATCCTATGATTAACCAATTCATACTTCGCATCCTTGGTCATTCTTCCTTTAGGCAACTAAAACATTAAAAGTTGTCATATTTTTAGATATCGATAATTGATATCAATATATTTGTTTTCCTTAGTCACCAATACTATGGTCACTAAGTATCATTTTATATTATCCTTAGTCACCAATACTACGACCATTAAGTATAGTCTGGTCATCCCCTCGCGGATGCCAATAAATCTGGCAAACCCATTTGGTTGCCAAGAAATCCGGCTATTAATAACTTCCTAATAAGTCAATCTTTAATATTTTACTTCACATCTTCATACAACCTTACGCCATATTATTTTATTTAAGCTATATTCAACAAACAACTGATGACATGTATAGAATTCTAGGAATCCTTGTACATATAGAATTCTTCCATGCATAACTATTCATTCATAATTATAATCAATTTTGCATATGGTTCTTTGAACATTAATTCCAATTATAAATAACACATTTATACCTTTTATTTCATCGTATCAATAAATGCTTTCAAATGAGATGGTTCATAACACTCGTTACCAGTGATCCTAGTATAGACCCCAAGAAACCGAAGTTAACCTCATTCTTTACTCTCGACCATCGAACATGGATATCATTAGTAAAGCTAATCTTCAATGCTTATTCCAGCTATCCAACATAGATGTCATTAGCCAAAGCTAATCTTTAACATTTATTCCCAACTATCTAATATGGATGCCATTAGTCAAAGCTAAACAAGGATATCATTAGCCAAAGTGATTAGTACTTAAAAGTGCATTTTATCAAGGTTTTATATCATCATTTTGCACTTGAAGTATCAATAACTCCTTTAACTATAGCATGTTTTATAATAACAAGTCTGATAATATAAGATAACTTTAATTTATGGTAAATTCTTATTTTAAATATAGGAATTTCTCACAATTCAAATGATTGATTGATGTGATTAACTATTGAAAGTGAAAGGACAAAGAAAAGACTAAGCTTAGAAAAGAGATGCTGATTCAATTCAAATTGGAACACTGTTCAGTCTTTGGGTCATATCTGGTGCTGTAGATCTTGGATTTTAGTTTGGTTTATATGGATAGAAAGCTAAGAAATAGGCCTACAATGTTCATGAAGAGTAGAAGACCCAAATCTACTGTTTTTAAATTCAAAACTTGGCCACAAAAGAGAAGTCAGAATCTGTCCTGCAATCGAACCCAAACACTACTCAAAAGTTTACCCATAGCTGAAGTTCTAGAAGGCAAAATGATGTCAAATGTGGTGGGTGGAAAGATAAGACAATTTCCAACAACTTTCATGAGGACCACCTGCTCAAGTTCTGATGTTAGCAATGACATTTCATCCAGACAAGAGCTTGAGGGCTACCCACGTCCACAAGAAGCACTGCTCAGTCTTTTAGCCATATATCGATTTATATTGATCCAAATGCTCTAAAATGTTTTGGGTGGAAAGAGCAGATAATTTCCAACAACTTTCATGCATAACACTTTGCCAAATTCGGATTGCATCAATGTCATTTCATCCAGCCAAAATGCTTTAGTGCTGCTGTCCACCAAGTCCATTAAATCAATAGTTGGCCACTACATCAATAATCAATTACAAAATGAATAGTTTCAAATTTTAGCCTATAAAAGGAGGCATTTTCCATTCATTTAGGCATCTTGGTTTTCAGATCAAGATCATTTTCTTGCTTGCTCTCTCTTTGTAATGTTCAAGTTTTATTTCATGTTATATTTTCATTAATCTCTTGTTTATGCTTTTCATTTCCTTTACTACTCTTAGTTAACTTATATCATAATTATGTTCTTATCTTGTTTATTTATGTTCTTTTTCTTCATTATGTCTATATAAGTTAATTATGTCAAGGTGAAAAGGTTTCACTAATGGTGTTAGAATATGTATAATATAAACTTAACATGGACTTTAATGTTTATATCCAATAAAGTTTGTTATTAATATGTCATATCTTTTTATCTTATCAATTCTTAATACCTTGCTTGTTAAATGGTTAATCTAGATTTGTGTTGTATAACACTTGGTACAATAAATGCCTGATTCTTCATAGTCTTCGGCTGACATTGTTGTTATGGGAGGAACTTGATTTGTTGTTAACATAAGTTAGCATCATGAATTCCTGACAATATTTAAAAGTATAGTGTTACTAAAATAAGATAATTAATATGATCATGTTAAAAATTTATAATGAACTATTAAGGATAAATCATTCGATTGGAATCTTCTTTATGTGTGGTTTCCAGTTGAGTAATAAAAAGAGTTTATACTATACTTATTTCTAATACCATTAGTGGATCCTCTAACCTCGACATCTGTTTTTATTATTGTTTAATCCTCACATTGATCTCACATCTCAAAGATCTCTTTAATATATATATAGATGACCTCCCTGTGGATCGACCCCGGTCTTGCCGAGTTATTTATTACTTTGACACTCTTGCACTTGGGATAAGACATCAACTCTTTAATGGTGTCACAAAGTTAATCTTATCATTCATTCCTGGCTATCCAACATGGATACCATTAGCCGAAGCTAATCTCATCATTCATTCTTGTCTATCCAACATGGTTTCCATTAGCCAAAACTAATCTCATCATTCATTCCTGGTTATCCAATATGGATACCATTAGCCAACATGGATACCATTAGCCAAAACTAATCTCATCATTAATTCCCGGTTATCCAATATGGATACCATTAGCCAAACATGGATACCATTAGCCATAGCTAATCTCATCATTTATTTCTATCTATCGAACATGGATACCATTAGCCAGAAGCTAATCCCATCATTTATTTCTAGCTATCCAACATAGATACCATTAGCCAAAGCTAACCTCATCATTCATTTCTGGTTATCCAACATGGATACCATTAGTTAAATCTAATTTCAACTTTCCTTACAATTCATAAAGAAATTAAGCAACTAAATCCGGACAACAATACTTTACAAGAGTACTTCGAGAATTTAATAGAATTAAATGAATGTGGAAATCACCTACCAAATTTAACTATGTCATCAAATTTCCTATGCACAATCTCATCTTATTCCAAACATTTACCATGCCCAAGCAACCTACATCCATTTTCTTATTATATCCAATTTAAACTCAGAATCATATTAACACAATTTCCATTGTATCCAATTCAATTCATAATCATATTAGCACATAATCCCATCATATCCAATTCCATTCACAAGAATATTAGTACACAATCTCATCAAATACAATATCAATTCACAATTACATCATAACATAGAAATTCTTATAAATTAAATTTGTATTAATTCTAAAAAGATAAGGTGTCGAGCACCCACCTCAATCTTGTGCATATATTGTTGCTCCCTACTATCGTAACTTAAGGTAAAACAATATGTGTTAAGACCCCACGTAAAATTTAAGTCTGATCCAATGATCAAAATGAGAGATACGTTCAATATTGTAAAATTGGATAGTCAGTAATTTCACTCCAAAATCTTAATTTTGTATACTATATAATTTACTTAAATTATCTTTGGTCTTAGACTACTTCTTTAGAGTTTTCTATTCGTAATTATCATAAAATTCTCCTTCGAGTCTCTCACCACTTTCAGTCTTAATAACGAGATTGTGTGCAGGGATTATACCAAGATTCAACATTTCTCACACAAAGGATCATTCATAGATTTATTTGATATTTTCTTCTATTTTACATATAATATCACCTAATTTACAAAATTTTCTCCTTCAAATTATTATTTTGTTTACCTGGTTAGGGAATTTTTGCGATTTATTATTAGTTAATATTTCACATACTATTTTATTACTTTATCTTCTTTGAATTTTAAATTAATTTCCTGGAAATGTTCATCCCGTTTCATAAGATTTTCTCCCTCATTTATCATTTTTCAATTAATAGTTACCCTATTTAATCCATATTTATCTTTTTTGACTAGAGGTTTACATGACACATGTAACTATATTATGAAAAACTTTTACGTGAATCGAAGTTCAGGAAAATATTACTCAAATTGGTCGAAGTTGTTATTACTGTTTTGGCATATTTGTAGACAAAGTGGTATTTCTTAGCTATTTTCGGCCTAAACAATCCAAACCTGTAATTGGTTACTTTTGGATAACAAAAGGAGATTAAAATAAGTCTTATTTAGGCCCTAAACTTGCACATGAGCTTAGGCTACAAGGGTTCCTAATGTGGTTTGGATTCATTGAAGAATTAGAGTCCATACTTAGTAAGGATTTCAAGTCCCTCGTACACTTGATATGGTGACATCTAAAGGGATTTTTCTCTTTGGTTTCTTTTCCTTATTTTATAGGTATTCCTAGCACATTAAAGAGACTAAGAGGAGCCAATATAGGAAGAAAATTCTGGCAATCAAAACAAAGTTTCCTAGTTGAATTCCTACATTAAAAGTTTCGGCCAAAACACTGCTTAAGAGAGCATGGAGATTTCAACTACATGAAGGAATTCTAGTATGAAGACTTTGTTTTAATTATCCTATTTTATTTATTTGATGTTGAACAATTATTTTTAATTTAAGTTTGTTCTAGTCCATTAAACATTATTTAGTGGTTTATTTTATTATTGAACTTATGTTAGTTTATTCCTAGTTTGGGCACATTGTGCAACAACCCGACTTTTTCAAGGCCAAAATTGATGGAATTTTTTTTCTTTTATAAATCGTCAGGTTCTAGATCTTTGCACCATATCATTCTATAGATTTTTAACTGCATTCCATTTATTAACAAGGCACAATTCATATAGGATAACGTAAATCAACATTCCCATTAAACGGATTCTCAATACACATGCCCATAATATTATATTTTCATACTAATAGTTTTACATTACATCATGTTGACATACTTTAAATTCACATTCCTGTTCTAGTCTCGTTATCATATACTTGGTATATACAAAACATAGTATACCTGAAAGCATTAAATCTTGAAACTAACTCGTAACTCCCAATCCCGGTCATCCATTTAGGATGCCATTAGTCGAAGTTGATCATTTATTCATCCCGGTCATCTACTTAGGATCCCATTAGCCGAAGCTAAGCATGTATTCATCCCTGTCATCCACTTAGGATGCCATTAGCCGAAGCTAATCACTTATCTATCCCGGTCATCCACTTAGGATGCCATTAGCTTCAGCTAATCATTTGCTCATCACGGCCATCCACTTAGGATGCTATTAGCTGAAGCTAATAATTTATCTATCCCGGTCATCCATTTAGCCGAAGTTAATCATGTATTCATTCTGGTCATCCACTTAGGATTTCATTAGCTAAAGCTAATCATCAGTCACAACTCGGTCATCCGTCTCGGATGCCATTATCCATAGCTAATCATAAAACGCAACTTGATCATCCTTTTAGGATGCCATTAACCAAAGCCAATCATCAACCAGTCAAATGTTCCAGAGGTGTTTATGAATCACTATAACATGATAATATATCATTTGAAAATGCTTATTCAAACAATTCATAACAATTTGACATTCACTATAACATAATAGTAAACCCTATATAGTACTCGTACAGACGTTCCGTAATAGTTTAACGATCAATAAACACGATAATGGATCCTTTGTAATACACAAACAAACATTCCATAACAATTTACCATTCAATATAACACATAGTGGACCCTTCATATTACTCACCCAATCATTCATGATCATTAATGTTCAATATAATACAACAATTGATCCTTCGTAATACTAGCACAAAAAATCATAACAATTTAGCACTATGTATAACACAATAATAGATCATTCGTAATACTCATATAAACATTCGTGACAAATAACCTTCAACATAATACAATGATAGATCCTTCGTAATACTCATACAACCATTTGTAACAATTAACATTCAATATAATGCAACGATAGATCCTTTATAATACTCATACAACCATTCGTGACAATTAACATTTAGTATAACACAACATCAGATCCTTTGTAATACTCATACAACCATTCGTGACAATTAACATTTAGTAGAATATAATCATAAATCCTTTGTAATACTCATACAACCCTTGGTGACAATTTAACATTCCATATAGCACAACAATGGATCCTTCATAATAAATTCACTTCAAAAACTAATGTTACGTTAGAAGAGAGGTGGAAATCACCTATCTGTTCCACCCGCAGGGTGTCTTTGTCCTAATGAAGGTCCGATTCCAGACATACCACCAAAAACATCAATGGCCACAAATCAATACATTCGTATTTAGTAATCACACACAACTCATCATTATGATGTCTCAAGCATACACAAGTTCATGTTCCATTATTACACATATTACCATCATATAAAGCAATCATCTTAATCACCGGGCCATTTTAGATAGATAAATCTACCGCAAAATTTAGTTAGTGAAAATTGGTTCGCTAGTGACCTAGAATCGTCAGAGAAAACTAATTTACGGCTGACAATAGAAATTCAACAGCAAACACTGATTCACTGCAGACAACATATTTTGACAGCAAAAACAAATTCGCTACAGACACCATAATTCAACAGTGAAAGGTAGTTCGCTGCAGACAACACAATTTCAGCAGCGAACAATAGTTTGTTGCGGACAACACAATATTGATTCCCTGCAGACAATATAATTTTGGCAGCGAACTCTGATTTGCTGCAGAACAACACAAATTTGGCAGCAAACGCTGATTCACTACATACAACATTATTTCGGCAGCGAACACTAGTTCATTGCAAACAACATAATTTCAGCAGCGAACTCTAATTCGCTGCAGGCAACATAATTTCGATAGTGAACACTAGTTCGCTGCAGACAACACAATTTCGGCAGCAAACACTGATTCACTGCAGACAACACCATTTTGACAACAAATGTTGATTTGCTGTAGATAACACTGTAAACACAAAAAAAGAAGTAAAGCCAAAATGACTCCACCATCGCTAACAATTTTTGAATCAGCAGTAACATGATTTTTGGTTGTTGATTTTTGAATCGGTAACTGCCCAGTTGGCTGCCGATTTTTGAATTGGCAGCGACACAGTCGGCTACCAATTTCTGAATTAGCAACGACGCCGTTCTTCTACCGACTTCTGAACAAAGTTTTTGGCTGTCGATTTCTAAATTAGTAGCGCACAGTTTTTGGCTGCCGATTTCTGAATCGGCAACAACATAGTTAGCTATTGATTTTTGAATCAGTAGCACTGCAGTTTTTCTGCCCAATTATGAATCGACAACGATAAGGTTTTTGGTTGTCGATTTCTGAATCAGCAGCGCATAGTTTTTAGCTGCTAATTTTTTATTCGGTAACGGCATAGTTGGCTGCTGATTTCTGAATCGGCAACAACACAATTTTTATTGCTGATTTTTTAATCGACAGTGACAGTGTAAAACATAACAAAATACTTTTAAATATTGTTAGGAATTCATGATGTTAACTTATGTTAATAACAAATCAAGTTTCTTTTATAGCACAAGTGTCGGCTATACCATACAATAGGCTACGAAAGTGCCAAGTATTTGTTGTACCAAGGGTTGGACAACACAAATCTAGATTAATCATTTAACAAGCAAAGTATTAAGAATTAGTAAGAATAAAAGATAAGACATGTTAATAACAAACTTTCTTGGATATAAACATTGAAGTCCATGTTAAGTTTATATTATACCTATTCTAACACCATTAGTGAAACCTTTTCACCTTGACATAATAAACTTAGCTAAACATTGTGGATAAGAGAAACATAAATAAATTATATAAGAACATTGTTATGATGAAAAGCATAAACAAGAGATTAATGAAAGTAAAACTTAAACAATACAAAAATACAAAGAAAGAAAGCAAGAATATGATCTTGATCTGAAAATCAACATGTCTAAATGTATGGAAAATGCATCCTTTTATAGGCTAAAATGCATAACTATTGATTTGATGACTAATTATTGAGTGGGTAGCCACCTCTTGACTTGGTGACAACCATTATCTTCTTGTCTGAACAAAACATCATTGCTAAGGTCAGAATTTGAACATATAGTATTCATGAAAGTTCTGGTAATTTGTCTCAACATTCTAACAAAACAAGAATGAGCTCATTTGAAGTTCTAGAACTCAAGATATGGGCAGAACACTGAACAGTGTCTGGGCCGCAGGACAGATTATGATTTTTGTTTTGTTGCTACAATTTGAACTTGAAAACTGAATCTTGGACTGTTCATGAAAGTTTTAGGCCTATGCCTTAGCTTTCCATCCATATAAACCAGACCTAAATCCATGTTTTATAGTTCCAGTTATGATCCAATAACCGAATGATGTTGCAGTTTGAATTGAACCAACATCTCTTCTTTGAGCTTGGCCCTCTCTGTCTTTTCACTTTCAACAGTTAAACAAATCAATCAATCCTTTAAATTGTGAGATATGCTTGCATTCAAAATGAGCATTTACCATAAATGCATGTCAAATGCCTCCTTTTAGAGGCCAAAATTTGGAACTATTAATTTGATGACTAATTGTTTAGTGGGTGGCCATATCTTGACTTGGTGACAATCCTTATCTTTTTGTCTGAACAAAACATCATTGCTAATGTCATAATTTGAACAAATTGTCCTTATGAAAGTTCTAGGAAATTGTCTTAGCTTTCCAATAAAAAATGAATCGGTGCATTTGGACCTCTAGAACTCGAGATATGGGCTGAACACTGAACAGTATCTGGGCTGCATGATAGATTCTGACTTCTCTGTTGTTGCTAAGATTTGGACTTCCAAATAGTAGAATTGAGTCTTGGACTCCAATGAATGTTTTAGGCCTATGTCTTAGCTTTCTAGCCATATAAACCAAATTGAAATCCAAGATCTACAGCTCCAGATATGACTCAATGACTGAACAGTGTTCCAGTTTGGACTGAACCAACATCTTTTTTTAAGCTTACCCTTCTCTTTGTCTTCTTAATTTCAGTAGTTGAACTCATCAATCAATCCTTTGATTTATGTGATAGGCCTGTATTTAAGATGAACATTTACCATAAATTAAAGGTATCTTATATTATCAGACATGTTATTATGAAGCATGCTCTAGTTAAGGAGTTATTGATACTTCTAGTGCAAAATGATGATATAAAACCTTAATAAAAATACACTTTTAAGTACTAATCACCAGCTTATCCTATAGGAGAATAGGAATATAAACTAGCCCAAGTTAACCTAAAAGGGATGTAAGGACAATCTTGGTGCCAAACTGTAACACCCCACCTTACTAGCAAGATATTGTTCGCTTTGGGCCTCCCAGTCCACCCAAATCCAGGGCTTCCACCCAGGTCCCCCTTACGGGTTTGTTCTTGGCAGCCATGCATGACCCCAAAACGCGTCTTACTAGTTAAGGTGAGCATGCACTTATAAGGCCCTGGCTCTGGACACTCGCTTCCGATGTGGGATCTCACACAAACACCCCAACACACTTTGGGGGCTATATATACAAGGAAAGAGAAAGGGTGAGTCTCCACTCTTCCCAAAAGAAGTTGCATGCTCTTGCCCCCTACCCTCTTCCTAAAATGAGCTGCATGCTCTTATTCTTTCGTCCTTCCCAAAGAGAGCTCTACAACTCTGTTGCATGTGCCTTAAACGTGATAGAGAGAAGGGAGAGCTTGACAAGAGGCTAGAAAGCTGCAAACATGAAGGGAGTAGAAGCCTAAAATCGATGGGAAATTGATAGGAGGAGGAGAAATCTGAAAGAGAGGAAGAGGAAGAAGCAAATCGGGAGCAGAAGGGGAGAAATATTGTCAAACCCGTCCCAAAAATACTAAATCCATGAGGTGTGAACCAGCCCTTTTCCACCTGTTCTTAAGGCCTTGAAACCGAAAGGAAGAAGAAAACTATGGATGCATGGCCTAGGAATTTTACTCCAACTGTTATGGAAAGAACTAAGCTAAAAGGAGGGACAAAAAACAGGGCCGAATGGGGACCTAATTCCAGAATATTTAACAAAAGAAATATTGCAAATTTGAATGCACAAACTTGGAAAGTTGGCCAACCTTGGTGAGGGTTGGACATAATAGGGATTAAAGGAATATAATGCATAGATGACAACCTTGAGTATGACTATTGTCGTTATGTGTACAAGTTTCGGCTAGGAAGTGTTACAAAGGAGAAAAGCCTAGTGTAAGCTTTACGCTTGGCCAAAGGGAAGAAGTCGAATCAGAAATGATTTTTTCGTTGCTGCCAATTTGTGAATCGGCAACGACAAAGGTTGCGTTGACGATTTCCAAGTCAGCAGCGACTCAGTTCTCGTCAACAATTTATATATCAGTAACGAGTTAGTTTTCGCTGCTGAATTATGGTGTCTGCAGCGAATCATTTTTCGCTGCCGAATTATGTTGTCTGTAGCGAATTTGCTTTCGCTGCAGAATTGTGTTATCCGCGGCGAATCTGCTTTCGCTGCCAAATTGCGTGGCCTGCAACAAATCAGTTTTCGTTGTCGAATAGTAGTGGGTGCAACGAAGCAATTTTGCTGTCGATTTGTGTTTCCTAACAAACCAGTTTCGCTGCCGAATTGTGTTTTCTATAGCAAATCAGTTGTCGCTGTGGAATTCTGGTGTCTGTGGCAAATCAGTGTTCCCTGCTGAATTATATCATTCGCAGCAAATCTGCTTTCGCTGCTGAATTGTGTTGTCCGTAGCGAATATGCTTTCGCTGTTGAATTGTGTGGCCTGTAGCGAACTATTTTTCGCTGCCGAATTATAGTACCAACAACCAATCAGTTTTCGCAACATAATTATGGTGCCTATAGCGAATCAGTTTTCACTGCCAAATTGTGGTGCCTATAGCGAATCAGTTTTCGCTTCTAAATGTGGTGCCGACAACGAATCAGTTTTTGCTGCTGAATGGTGTTGCCTGCAACGAAGGAATTTTCGCTGCTGAATTATGTTGTCTGTAGCGATTCAACATTCACTGCTGATATTACATTATCTACAGCGAATCTGTGTTCGCTACTGAAATTGTGTGTTTACATCAAATCAACATTCGCTGCCTAAAATTGTGTTGTCTGCAATGAATTAGTGTTCGCTGCCGAAAGTACGTGTTCTGCTGTGAATATGTGATTCACTGCTAAAATTGAGTTGTTTGTAGATTCACTGCCGAAAGTGTTTGTTCTGCAGCGAATTTGTGATTCGTTGTCGAAATTGAGTTGTATGCAGCGGATTTGTATTCACTACCGAAATTGAGTTATTTGGAGCGAATTAGCGTTCGCTGCCGAAAGTGTGTGTTTTGCTGCGAATCTGTGATTCTTTGCCCAAATTGAGTTATTTGCAGTGAATTATCATTCACTGTCGAAAGTGTGTTTTGTAGCGAATTTGTGATTCGTTGCCCAAATTGAGTTATCAGCAGCAAATTAGCATTCTTTGCCAAAAGTGTATTGACTGTAGTGAAATTGTGATTCTCTGTCGAAATTGAGTTGCTTGCAGCGAATTAGCATTTGCTGCTGAAAGTGTGTTGGTTGCAGGGAAGTAGTATTCACTTTTGAAATTGAAGTGCTTGCAGCGAATCAGTTGCGTTGCCGAATTGTGTGGCCAACAACGAACCAATTTTCGCTATTGATTTCTACAAATGACTCCCCGGTCAGAAATGACTTAAATGCTTGCAACGATTTCATGTATGATTGTGTAAAATGCGGAACATTTGCATATGAACATATGGATTCTTGAAATAGGTATGGTGATGAATGTGAATTCAAAATGCAAATATGTTGATTTGTGACCATTGATGTGTTAAGTGGAGCGACCATGATCGAACCTTCAATCGAGCAAGGACACCCCACAGGAGGAACGGGTAAGTGGTTTCCATCTTTTTCTCATATGATGTTTATGTTTTGAAATAATTTACTTATGATGATATTTTATTAAATACTTGTTGAATGATGAAACGACGATGAAGTGTTTGATCGAAGTCTTGATGATTGTAGAAACGACTAAGAAATGTCAATCGGGTTCTTGTGGAATGTTGAAAAAATGACGAAAATGTTAATGTTTTGAAATGATCTGTTAGAGGTGGATACATTATTGTGTTGCGATGAATATTAAACTGAATATGAGATGTTGATTTGGCTATTATGAATTTGAGCTGCTGATGAATGGTAGTATGAGTATTACGAATGATATTGAATGTAATTGTGACGAATGATTGAATGAGTATTATGAAGGATCTACTATTGTGTCTTATTGAATGTAATTGTGATGAATGGTTGTATGAATATTACGAAGGATCTACTATTGTATTTTATTGAATGTAATTGTGACAAATGGTTGTATGAATATTACGAGGATCTACCATTATATTATATCGAATGAAATCGTCACGAATGGTTGTATGAGTATTAAAAAAGATCTAACGTTGTATTATACTGAATGTTAATTATCACGGATGGTTGTATGAGTATTACGAGGGATCTATTGTTGTATTGTATTGAACATTAATTGTCATGAATGGTTGGATGAGTAATTTGAAGGGTGTACTATTGTGTTACTAAATGCTAAACTGTTATGGAATGTTTTGTTTGTGTATTACAAAGGATCTATTATTGTGTTTATTGAATGTTAAACTATTACGGAACACCTATACGAGTATCATGAAGGGTTTGCTATCATGTTGCAGTGAGTGTCAAGTTGTTACGAATCGTTTGAATGAGCAATTCAAAGGATATTACCATGTTGCAGTGAGTTCATAAACCACCTTTGGAATATTCGATGATTAGCTTTGGCTAATGGCATTTCAATGGATGACCGGGTCAAATTATTGATTAGCTTCGGCTAATGGCATTCGAATGGATGGCCGGGTCAAATTATTGATTAGCTTCGGCTAATGGCATCCAAGGATAACAGGGACAATGATTGATTAGCTTCGGCTAATGGCATCCGAATCGATAACTGCGACAAATGATTGATTAGATTCGGCTAATGGCATTCTAAGGGGGTGACGGGGATTAATGATTGATTAGTTTCGGCTAATGGCATCCGAATCGATGACCGGGATAAATGATTGATTAACTTCGGCTAATGGCATTCTAAGGGGGTGACAGGGATTAATAAATGATTAGCTTTGGCTAATGGCATCCTACGCGGATGACCGAGGTGAACAAATGATTAGCTTCGACTAATGGCACCCTAAGTGGATGACCAGGATGAGTAAATGATTAGCTTCAGCTAATGGACCCTAAATGGATGACTGATATGAATAAATTACTAGCTTTGGCTAATAGCATCCTAAGTGGATGACTGGGATGAATAAATGATTGGCTTCGGCTAATGGCATCAGATTAGTACTTGAAGTATCAATATCTCCTTAACTAGAGCATGTTTTATAATAACATGTCTAATAATATAAGATACCTTTAATTTATGGTAAATGTTCATCTTAAATGCAGGCCTATCACATAAATCAAAGGATTGATTGATGAGTTTAACTACTGAAATTGAGAAGACAAAGAGAGGGCTAAGCTTAGAAAAGAGATGTTGGTTTAGTCCAAACTGGAACACCATTTGGTTATTGGATCATAATTGGAGTTGTAAAACTTGGATTTAGGTCTGGTTTATATGTATGGAAAGCTAAGACACAAGCCTAAAACTTTTATGAAGAGTCCAAGATTCAAAAGGAGCGTTTTCAAGTTCAAATTATAGCAACAACAGAGAAGTCAGAATCTGTTCTGCAGCCCAGATATTATTCAGTTTTTCAGCCCATATCTCGAGTTTTAGAAGTCCAAATGCACCGATTCTTGTTTTGGTTGAAATCAGAGACAATTTCCTACAACTTTCATGAAGACTATCTGCTCAAATTATGATGTTAGCAATGATGTTTTCTCCAGACAATAAGATAAGGATTGTTACCAAATCAAGAGGTGGCCACCCACTCAACAATAAGTCATCAAATTAATAGTTCTGAATTTTGGCTTATAAAAAGAGGCATTTGCCATGCATTTAGGCATCTTGGTTTTTAGATCAAGATCATGTTCTTGCTCTATTTCTTTATATTTTTGTAATGTTTAAGTTTTGCTTTCATTAATCTATTGTTTAAGCTTTTCATCATAACTATGTTCTTATCTAGTTTGTTTATGTTTATCTTCTTAATCATGTTTAGCTAAGTTTATCATGTCAAGGTGAAAAGGGTACATTAATGGTGTAAGAATAAGTCAATAGTGCTTTGGTTTGATAATTTTTTCAATTTTCTTGCAACAAGAGATTTGTCAGCTCATTGGAGTACCCAAGACAAAAGAAAGTTTTTAAACGAAGTGAAGAACTTTTATTGGGATGACCCTTACTTATTTAAATATTGTCCTGATCAAATATTTTAAAAATGCATTCTTGACAATGAGGTAAGTAGTGTCATTAAATTTTGTCATTCTAAAGCACGCAGGGGTCATTTGTCATAAAAAAGACAACTGCAAAAATCTTACAAAGTGGATTTATTATCCCACCATGTGTCAAAGACACAAATGTGTTCTGCAAAGCTTGTGAAAATTGTCAAAAGTCAGGATTTATTTCAAAACATAAGGAATCTTTAAATAATCTTCTATTGACTTTTGAGACGTATCCTGGTGGAGATGTGCATTGTGCAATTCATGATTTATAACCCAATTTTCATAAAGAACATGCCCGTCATAGTCTTGGGAATCTAACTAAAAAAGATCCTGTTTGTCAGTTTTTAAGAAAACTGATGGGAAGCCTATCCCCGACCCATTGAGGGCATTTAAGCCGTTCTTGGACGTAAAACCAAGGGAATATGTGAGTCACAATCACAACTACTTCTACATACACATGTTTTAAAGAGAGAGAGAGAGAGAGAGAAAGAGACTCCAGCTGGCCTATATATAGGTGGTATGATTGCATTTTCAATTTCTCATCTATAAAATCTTATCTTGTTTCCCTTCATTTCTACTCAACCCACACATTCAACAGATATAAAAGTGTGTAGAAATGTCAGGTTCCTCAAGTAATCATATAACAAATATTTGTTTTTTCGGTGGATCTAGTCCTGGGAAAGAAAAAGAGTTTTTAGAATCAGCAAATCATCTTGGTCAGGTACTAGCTGAGAGAAAGATTCATTTAGTGTATGGAGGAGGCATCCTTGGGTTAATGGGGGGGTGTGTCAATAGCTGCATTTTTAGGAGGCAGTCAAGTTTTGGGGGTTGTCCTCGAAGCTTTAGCAAAAGAGGACATCATTGGAAAAACAATTGGAGAGGAACTACAGGTCTCTACAATGTCTGATCGAATGAATGCAATGTTTAACCATGCTGACGCCTTCATTGCCTTATTAGGTGGTCTAGGCACAGTGGAAGAGATCTTTCATATTTCCTCTGGGGCCCAACTGCACATTCACCATAAACCTACATGTTTGTTAAATGTTAATGGTTTTTATGATAATTTGTTGTCTTTTCTTGATCAAGCTGTGGAACAGGAATTTCTAACATCTTCGGCA
>Ga0325410_1003638_pt1 | contig 17423 bp, 8 predicted proteins | sample PopdelMetagenome_16_FD_206182 | JGI IMG/M metagenome (GOLD analysis project Ga0325410, IMG submission 206182) | Populus deltoides microbial communities from Bellville, Georgia, United States - Xylem-PdIQD-R3 | ecosystem: Host-associated > Plants > Phyllosphere > Stem > Wood/Secondary xylem...
GTTTCATGAATTCATGCGTCTGGTCAAAGGACGTGCATGCATCGACGCCTAGGCCAAATGGACGTTCAACTTTCAACACTTCTTTCTTTCCCTCTAGAACCAAATACTCGTCTCTTTACGCTCCCTAATACAAACAAAAAGCATCAGCCCAAACGTTATTGATCATTTTCTAATTCAAGTCCGCAATATTTTCTTTTCCATCTTCGTTAATTCTCGATCATGATCATCTATTTTTCTAGTCAAAGATGGCTGCCAAATCATTGCTTCTCTGAATCTCTCACGAAGAAATGATCAAGTGAGAAAGTGCGAGAGTTCTACCACTTAAGATGTTTAATCTAATATTTTGTCTATCTATACATTTTTCTGTAGAAAATAAGGAAAAGAAATATGGAAGACCTACTTTAATAATTAAGAGAGAGTGGCCCTTAAAGATATAAAAGTGGTACTAAAAAGTCTAGGGTTTCTACAATTCTTCATTCCTGCCGAGGACGAGCCACCCAGAGAGAGCTGAGAGCTCGAAGACGATGGAAGTACTCGGCAACGGCGAGCAAACACCTTGCAGCTTGGCGGGTTGTGAGTAATTGATGCAGCCGGTGAATGGTTTGGTGCCTCAGATTATCTGCCTGTAAGTATATATCCGTAAGTATATCTCAAACACATGTAACATACCTCAAATAAAACTGTTCATAAAAAAAAAGATAGAAAAAAGATTAAAAAAATTATTAAACTGGGAAAAAGTCATGCATGTCGACAAGTCAAGAATATGGAGTGATTAAGCTTGACCTTAATCAATGACAACATTTCAAATAATTCTTGTTTCTAGATTTTTTTATACAGCCATTCTATCTACTCAAGACTTTGTGATGCGTGGGGTTCTTACTTTTCAAATGGGTTATATAAAGAAGGTCCAGAAGTTTGACAGTGGACAAAAACAAAGTCACAAAAGAGAGTTTAACCTGGAAATTACAGATGAATCAATTTCAACAAGTAAATCTTTCCATGCCACCAATTAGTGTCCTGCCGACTAAACATAATGTGTTTAGACTAGAATAGGAAATTCAAAATACTACAAGTCAACTGATAGCGATTAATAAAAAGGTGAACATCTGTGATGATCACCATGACTTTCTATGCCTTGATTGGTATATAACTTGATTAAAATACCAATTGAAAACGTTCTTGACTAAATCCATCGTTTATCGAAGTGTTCCAAGGGCTCGACTATCGAAGTGGGCCTAGCATTCAAACATTGGACCCACCTAGCCCTATATCTTCAAAGCATCGACTAGACAAAAATCTTGTTTGCTGCTTGATATTTATCGCCATGCGATAGGAAATACCAAGAGACTTTGTAACTAGGAGGGAAGAAAGGGTGTAGGTCTGGAATCGAGTTCATGCTAGCTAGCTGATGAGTGACTCAATGGAATGGCAAATCTCATTGAAAATTTACTGAGTCAACTCAAGAAACCCACCGAGGACGAAGTTATCAGATCATCAGGCTGGGTTTTGAACAGTCAAAAAATTAAGAGAGCTATGAAGAATGGACTTGTGTTGTCTTCAAGTCAAACGGTTACGACCGTGACATCATACAAAACATGGGCTCATCGGATCTCTTAGAAGCTGATATTTATCCGTGGGGACCACTTTTTGTCTGCATGCCACGTGTACAACCTAGTTGCCGGTAATTAATATCATGTAACCCTAATCGTACTGGATGCCTCACGATAGCTAGAAATATATATGCTCGTAGACCATGCATATAAATACAGAGAAAACATGCATATAACACCACCCACCTCATGTGGCGAGGCATGCAGCAGTTTCGTATGTTGGGGTAGGTTTCCCGACCCAAACAGGACCAGATTCCTGTTACTTGACCCACTACATGAGGGCCCACAAACAACTGCATGTATCCCTACTCACTAAAATATAGACCAGCTTAGAGAGAGAGAGAGAGAGAGAGAGAGATGATTTTAAATCATGCGTACCTGTCTAACAAACCCTTCAAGAGTGGAGAGCTTGTTCATTGCTACAGTCATTTGGCCCATGTAGTTAGCCATATTAGGAGGGCAGATCAGTGATTCAGAGGCTATGGTATTTGAAAGAGATTGATTGAGAGCTTCGAGCCCTTGAGAGAGTGCATCCTCATTTTCTTGTGTTGATTGCTGCAAGCCATAAATTCCCAAGATTTGTTGCTCCGTTAATGGCTCAATTTGACCCACTATTATCTGCATCATAATTAGCACACAATAACTACATAAATAAACAAGCATGTGGTTAAATAATAATGACATGTTACCATTCATTTTCAGGGCTTTGATAATTAATTCACTACAGGCCAAAGCAAAGGATGAACACGAAAACAAGGCCTGTTGTATCTATCAATGGAAAACGAAGAGAGAGTAGATAGCCGTGCAATTCTTTCTCATTCTCTTTCGTGTCAATGAAACCAGAAGTTGTAGTAACAAACATGGGCTTTATTAGGTTGACACCTAACTCTACCCATTAGCAGAAACCTTCACGATCTGTTTCGTCACTCATTGATATTCATAATTTCTGTGTGTTTTGGGATTTAGGCTATCTTCTTAATTTGCCGTTTCCACCGACAGGTTGTGCACCATGCATTAATTATAACGTCCTATATTCCTCGTGCAAAATCTAATAATAACCTCACATCATTCACTGATCTTATTATATATTTTCAAATATTTTGAGACAACGAAATTGATCTAAAAATCTTAAAATAGATATGTATCTTAGGTTATTTACCTTTTTTGGCCATGTATTTTTGTCAGTTTCTTGTCACATGTGATGTTATATGATTTTCTAATGTCTAAGCACCCAGGGAAAAGAAAAAAGAGAAAGAAAAAGAACCAAATATACACTTGGGATTGAAAAGGGTAGGTTTTTTAGTACCTTTATGAGCTCAGATGGCCGGAAATCTCCCATCCACATGAAGCATCGCTCGGCCGGAGTCTTCCACATGCCAGAAACTAGATGGAAGACATCGGTCTTGGCAACCACGCTTTTGAGATTCATCATCTCATCGTAATGTCCCAAGCAGTTGTCAACAAAGAGCCTAAGCTCATTTTCGGGTATATGCTCTTGTACTGCTGCCCGAAGCTCGCACATTAGGCGATGGTTCTCCTCAAGCCATCTTGCATACTCCATATCAAAAAATGCAGCATCTAGAAATTAAGCATAGAACGGGAAAAAAAAAGGTCATTATTTTTCTATATATGAGTACCATATATAGAGATGCGTTTAATTATCCATGAAGAGAGATTAATTAGAGTATATAATAAAACAAATTTCTGAAAAATAGAATAACTAAAAGTAGCATTTTTATTTTGAATTTATAAATTTAATTACCCGCGCTAATATTGGTGACACCAACAGGAATGCCTTGTTCTCCTCCTAAAAGACCTCCTCCGCCAAGGAATATTCCCTAGCAGGAACAGAAAAAAAAAATCTTGAAACCTGCTTTGATGATACTATGAATGAACAATAGAAGCGGGTTACGATTTTTAACTCACTTGAGTTCGGGCTCTTTGTAGCTCTTGTTCCAACTGTGTAAGTTTAATCCTACTTGACTCTAGCTGCTGAACATAAGCCTGTAATGATGGAAAATGAAAAGGAGGCAAACCTCATGATTTTAGGAGCTGAACATTATTATCTGGAAGGAATAATTATTGCAATCAAATCAAAGAGAGCATTAATTTTGAACGGACTGACCTTTTTTCTTAGTCTGCTTTTCCTTGCTGCTTCTCTATTCTGAGCAAGTCTCCTCAATGTCTGCATAAAAATTGGTCGTGACAAACATTCGATGTTGTAAACTTACAAGAAATTAAACAAATGTAAACATATATATATGCCATAAAAAGTGAACCAGAAGAAGTCACCTTAGGGTCTGGCGTCTTGGGTCCTTCCAGCTCCGAACTTGATCTTGCTGGTCCTTTACGGTTCCCTTGGCGCTGCCATAAACAACAAGAAACAAAATTTTTAAATACCAATTCGAATCTCAGTTATGAATAAGCTATATATAGACTAATTATTTTTTTTATTTAATATCATAGTTGCTCTATTTTATAAGCACTAGAAGTCCGAATCTACCTTGATAGCTTTAGCTGGTTCAGGGCCAGGAGCAGAATTATTTCTTGTGTTGGCAAGTTCCATGGACGGTTCTGATGGTCCCTTTGAACCACCAGTTGCAGAAGAAACTAATCCAGTACTAGCACCAGTAATATTAGCCTACCAAATCCAAAACAAACCCATTAGAAAATATTGGGTAATATTAATATATATATGTAGTAAGGTACAACTGAACCATTAAGTGAAGAATTGTACATATACCACTAAACTAATTAAGTTATAAACGGTTTTGATTTTATTATACCTTTGTTGATGATGGCTCTACGTGCATAGGCTGAGACGGGAAAATATTCAAAGTTGGAGGTCTCATTCCTGCACCACTCTCTGCACACAAACCCAAATCAACATCAAATCTCCTTATAGCTATAAGTTAGTGTGGGAGAAAAAAGAATAATGAAAGAATAAGGACCCGAGTGAGAGGGAAGTGAGCTAGACAAGGCAAGAGAGGTGTGAGACATGAGTTTGAAGTACAGGGATCGTCATGCAATTGTAGCTCTATACGGTATCAAAACAAAAAAAGGAGGAATCAAAGAGAAGAAAAGGCAGATATAACCCATACCCTATTCGTACCATTCTTAATACATGGAGAAATGAGTGAGGGATTGATCATGATATGTGTGTAGGGTTGTTATACATGTCATGGTCTAATGCTCCTAGCAACAAGAAACGAAGATGAATTCAAAAAGGAACGGGAAAATAAGTAGAGAAAACGACGATTTTCTTGAGATTTGAAAAAGTCTTTCTTGCAGCTGCAAGGAACATTATTAGCATCTCGTCAAAGAAAGCACGATTGGCAGAGAGGTAGATTTGTGATCTGCAGTTGAACATGCTTTCCTTGTGACCCTCAAATAACCCTTTCCAAAGAGAATCTCCCAACAGAAACAGAAGAGGTGGAAAGGAAAAGGAATAGTGTAAAGAAAATGAGAAAGATGAAATTTTTTTTAATTTAGAGAGAGAGAGAGAGCTCACGTCTTTGGTCTTGATTAACAGTGGAGGGGTCTTGTCCATCAAGATAGAGAAAAAGGGCTTGATCCAATTCTCCCATGTCATAAGCTCCAGCATCTTTGCTTCTGACACAAAAGGTGCACATGTAAAAACAAAAGAAAATCACAGAGAAACAAATGATTTAATTTGCAGGGTCAAACCTTCTTGTTAATTAATAATTAAACTTCTAAAAACGATTACAGGAAAGAGACTCTAGAAATAGGTTCTTGGTGATTTCTATAGTTTGTAAAGATTACATGAAGTTCCCAGGGATTGAGGATGATGATGATGACTGCATGATTCCATATGGAATCTGATGATGATTATGCTGCTCTTGCATTTGATGAAGATGATATTGTTGCTGATGTTGCTGATGATGCTGGTTTTGCTGTTGTTGATGATGATTTTGTTGTTGCTGCTGTTCAAATTGATGAGCTGAGTGATTGATCACTTTATTGTTTGTAGCAGTAGTAGCCATGAGAACCCTCAAAAAGTTTGGTTTATAATCGTTCCTCTTACTATTCCTCCACCAACTCCCAACTCCAAAGAGCTGTTGAAAACCCCATAAATGGCATGAAACTACCTTCTTTTTGTTCCTTTAATGATCATAACCATCATCATATCCTTTAGATATTTCACACGCATACAAACAAGGAAAAGGAGAGAGTTTTCATAAAGAAGAAACTGGAAAGGAGAGATTGAATGAATGAGGAGGAAAAAAGAAGGGATATTGAATGCAAGGAAATAAGACAAACCTAATTTTCAGCTTTCTTTATCTACAAGATGAGACTGACTTTGTGTACAACAAATAAATATATATTATAAAATGGTCTTAAGCTACCCTGTTCAGTTTCTGTCTCTCCTCAGACACAAGAGACAGGAGAGTTAAAAACCAGAGAAGACCTGAAGAAAAACCACTTTAGTTTAGGGAGTCCGATGAAACCGCTTAAGGCATTTCATTGTCTAAGTTTCTTACCATTCTTAGGTCTGTAATGACGAGAACGCCCGTAGGATTTACTATTGACATTTTCATGCAAACTTACACGTATGGATAGTGGGTGAGGCGGCTGTTTTCTTCCATGTCCCTTGCCCCTTGGCCGTTTTCTTTCTTTTAGAGTAGGTTTCTTTGGGGAAAGTATTAAAATATTTTTTTTGGAAAAACAAACATGAAATATAAGTCATTTTTTATTATTTAACTACACTCTTAATAATGTTTTTTTTAATTATAATTTTTGTATGCGGGTAATATAATAAGTAAAATTACAATATTTACGTGAAAAAAATAATTGGAACAGTGATGATTAATATGATAGCGATAATGATTGTTATGTCATAATAATTGTGATATTAATAATATTAATGGTAATAATTATATTTTTATGGTTTAAACTCTGGTATTTAAAAGTTTACTGGACCTGACTACTCTGATCGAGCTAAGTTCATCTACCAAAACATAAAGTTCTTTTAAAAATAGTATATTTTATTTCTGAAGCTAAAACTCAAGATTTTATTTATGTAAAATAAGAATTGAATTACTTCAAACAACCACCGTTGTTATGCTAATGGTTATATATGGTAACAATAGTGATGAAATTGTAATTATTTTTAATAATTAGGCGGTGGTGACTACGGTGGCAACAGCCATGAAAGATGCTGATGCGGTGGTAATTGATATTTGTAATAAGATGGTTAGCGGTGATGGCAGAGCAATAATAGTGATAGGGTGGTTGTATAGATGGCGGTAGAGCCGGAGAATTATAATGTGATAATGATATGTCAATGGTTGAAATAGCGAAAGCTCTTATAAGGTGGAAATAAAGAAAAAGTATAATTTGCATTAGTAGAAATAAATATCTATTATCTTGGATCATGTGCGCTAGCTCTTCTTCTTCTTATTATATTGGCGAACCCAAAGACATTATTTCACAACGAAAAAAAAATTATTTATTAGTAGAAATAAATATCTATTATCTATCGAGTCTGATGCGGACCAAATTGCACAGATTGAAAATACGTACCTAATAATGGCTTCCTCTATATATATTTTTGTGCAGAAATATTGCTGGTTAATTATCTATACCATGTTCAACTTTAGGTTGAAATACACTTTAATAAGGTAGCGAAAAATGAACTTGATTGCAAGGTTAATGAAGCACTTTTTTCCATTAAAAAGAAATAAATATTGAGTCCAGAAATAGTACTCTTCCAAAATATATATATATATATAGCGATAAATGTCTCAAGTTCAAATCTTTATTTGTTCTTGTCCCCAGAATTAAAATGCAAAGACTGCTACACAGCTTGAATGCTCAGATATTTGATTTATCGAAGACTTTCAGTGATGGTGTATCTGTAACGAAAGCACAAAATCTTTTTCTTGAGGGCTCCAGAACAGTACCATTAATTCATGATCAATGAGGAATGAGTGTAGTTAGAAATAATATTTTTCTTGCAATATTGGATACAGCAAGATTGACATGAGTGTTTGTACAGATTTTCTTTTTACAAAAACAGAGAGAGAGAGAGAGAGAGGTAGTATGAAATTATAATGAAAGCTATTTATCTGTAAAATAAATTTATTTGTTTGTGAGATTAGTCAACATATATATAAACTCACTTGAATATTATATTAATAATAAAAAAATTATTTACCCTTCAAGAAATACAATTTAAGTCATGTAAATAATGTATAAATATATTATAAAAATTGAGGATGAAGGGTTTTTCCTCTTGATAAATAGATCTTTTCAAGTTAAACTTTCTTTTTTTATTGATAAAAATAAAAGAAAATAGGGATGTCGTTTTAATTCTTTAGTGAAGGTTTTGTAGTGAGAGAAGGATGCGCCATCATTCTGGGCAAGTTCATTTTCAATATCACAAGATTTTGTTATTAGGAATGATTATTTTTTTTTTTGTTTAGTTTGGTTTTTATTAAAAAAATAATCAAATTGAATGTTTTTTTTAAATAAACCAAAACTAAATCAAAATCAGGTCAAACCAACTAATTTCGGTTTGGTTCGGTTCGATTTTTTAGGGTAAAAACCGGTTCAAATTGATTTGGCTTGGTTTTTCCGGTTTTGGCTCAATTTTTTTTGATTTTAACTCGGTTTTTTTATTTTACTCAGTTTTGACTTGATTTTTTTTGTTTTAATTTCATTCGATTTAATTTTTTTGATTTTTTACTTGTGAAACCAAAACTAGAGAATACAGGCAGGACCGTTGAATATGAAACCCATGTCAAGTTAGTGTTCCCCGTTTCTAATTTAAAGGGCAGGACGGGGGACCCGTCAGATCATCAAGTGTAAACTGGTAACATAATCTGACGGCTGCAAATTTCAGTGTAAGGAAACAGAAGTCGTTGTCAGAGAGATGGATGGGACCCACCGGAACCGGGCCCCCCTTTCCCGCGATCGTTGCACTTTTGGAGCTGCGTGAAACTGTGTTTCTAACATTTATTTTTAATATTATCACATTAAAATAATATAAAAATACTAATAAATAAATGTTCAAAAACAAAAAAAATAAAATATTATTTTTAATGTATTTTCAATTAAAAAAACACTACATTTTTCTACCCCTCTAAACAAGAGCTTTGTTTAATTCCACCCTCTCCAGACCCGTAACTACAAAAGAAGAGAATATCAAAAAACTCCCTGGAGATTTTGTTAAGTGTGGGCACCCACCTTTTTTTTAATATAGAGGCCCACCAACTATTTTTTCTTTTCTTTTTTTCTAGTTGTCAATTTTTTTTATTTTTATTTTTTGAGGAAAATAATATATCCCACAGCCACGAATTGCACCCATTGCAAATGCTACTAATTTCTCGAGGTACACCTAATCCAAGTCTTTGATCTTGATTAATATCACTATAGTAGACCTTCACGTATCACATCTCTCTAATTTTCACAGGATGCTTCAATTTAAGGGAATTATATTGAATTAAAATAAAATTATAGATTATTCACAAAATATCTTAGAACCTGTTTAAGCATGTCAAATCATGTGATTAGCCACGCTACTAAATGGAGCCTTAATATCTACTAAATAGAGTCTTAATAGACATGATCAGTGATATTGCTAAGCTAAGTCCTGAGCCTTGTATTTAAGGTTTGGATGCAGTTGGGAGATTTCTTTAATGATAGCAGAAGCATTTTCGAAACTTTTATTGTCACGCCCATGGATTTTAAGCGTGGTTTAAGAGGGCAGGATTCGTTATTTTTTTAAAGTGTTTTTTTTGTTTAAAAATATATTAAAATAATATTTTTATATTTTTAAAAAATTATTTTTGACATTATTCTATCAAAATAATCTAAAATTTTTTAAAATATTAATTTAAAATAAAATAAAATAAATAAAAAATTAATTTTAAAAAAAATACAAGAAAAAAATATGCATATATCCTTGAACCACAAGGGTTAAAGGTTCTAAATTCCAACATTTGAAAGTCATGGGAGTTGCCATCGGAGCAAGTCATTGTACAAGGCGTAAAAAGCTTGTCAATTGAAAAGACATTTGGCGTTTGACTCATGATGAAAATTACTGGCGACCATGGAGAATAATGCATTCAACCTTGCACACTGATCATAAGAAATCGGAACTTAAAGCATGACGTGGGCTCTTAATTTCTCAAGCATCATAACACATTTACACCAAGACATTTTTTTATGAATTTCCTCTCAATTATTACTTTAGTAAAGAGCTAGATAGGTTGACTATGCTTCCCGGTATGCCGAACTAATTTTTTTTAAATGTCAAAAAGTGATAGGCGAACCGCTAAATCATATTCTAAATCATATTAAATCTTTAAAATTTATAACCGGTAAAATCTTCAATTTGAATTCAATTATATTCAATAAATGACAATGCTCTTGTATACCTTTGAAATTTACAACAAAAACAGAGAAAAATGATTAAAAAAAAAAACCCTGAGAGTTTAAGTGGTTTTGTATTTAAGGGTATAAAAGTACTTATATTATTCTATAAAAAAATAAAAAATACAAAAATATCTTTGAGTAAAAGACATTAAATTATTTTATTCAAAGGTTAAATGAGTAATTTAATTGTGCATTTAAAAACAAAATTATCAATATAACTTTATACATTCAGCAAAAAAAAACATTTTATGTTATGATGAAAAGATTACATTACCTTTAATACCACATTAAAAAATTTAATAGACAAGTGGAAAATAGTAATTACATTGTTGTAATGAATAGTAAACTATGTCTTGGGACATAGTAACTTTACTGGTAGACTTGATGTTTTTTAATTAGACTATTGAATAACAATATGTTGTGATTTCGATCAATTTTTTAACATTAAAAAAATATTTTGGCATTTTTAACTTTTTTTCTATAAAAGAAAATTAATAATATAAGGGGTTGAATTAATGTGATCTGATCGATTTTGTGAATCCAAAAACAATTTAAACAACTGAAAAAAATATAGTTTGACTAAAAAATATTTAAGTTGACAACCTTTTCTAACTATTAAAACGATAATATATTGGGTTGATCCCGATCATCTAGGTTAATTTATCAAATTTACGATCCGTATCATAAGACCATGATAGCCTTATAAAAAACATTATAAACTTTAAATAATTGATCAAACTTGTGACCTAAATCATTAGATCAAAATAGTCTCATAAAAAATAAATTGAAACAAATTATAAAACTTAATTCTTAATTAACTAAATGTTAATGGATGGAATTAAAAAAAAACAAATTTTTTTTTACTTAAGTCAACCAAGTTAATTCATCAAATTCACGACTTGGGTCATAATATTGAAATAATCACATAAAAACAAAAAAATAAATTATGAAGCCTAATTCTAATTAATCAAACGTTAAAATATAAAAAATATATAAAAAAATCAATTACAAAAAACTTGAGTTAACTAGGTTAACCTAATAAACTCATAATTTGAATCATAATGTTAAAATAATTCAATAAAAAATTAAAATAAATTATAAATTTCAATATATTAAACCAAGTATTAAAAATTAAAATTAAAAATTATTAAAAATAAATTTAAAAAAATCATTATTCTTCTGAGGAGGGGATTCCCCTTCTCTATTGGCTTTTGTTAATATATATATATATATATATATATATATATATATATATATAGAGGTGGCTGTTTGTTTTCCCGATGTGAGAAAGAAGCTGAAAAAATTGTTGTTGCTGATGATATAGTATTTATGCGAAAATCATTTGAATTTTTTTTTAATCGAAATCATGTAATTATCTAATTATATATTTATACTCGTAATAAAATCAATGATCAATCCTAATATAGCCATTAATTCATATAATCATGTATGAAATGAGCTTAGACTTTTTCTTAAGTTTCACTAAAGGTGCCATTAATTCAATTTTGGCATACTTAAGTTTCACTAGAACTTAGACCAATTCAATTTAAATTATTCAATAAAATTTACAGCCCCATAATATCCAAAGAGTTAATTTGGACCAATTCAATTTAAATTAAAATGGACCCAAGGATTTAAGAGTCCTTTTCTTCTTCTTTCTTTATCGAACACCCAATTTAAAAAAATATAAAACAAATATTATTTTCGCCATAATACCCAACACACCCGTAAGAACGACCATGGCCCTCAACATTTGAAAGTTCTTTAGTTTAAACACACTAATTTTTCAAAGAAGTTCAAATGAATTGACCCCATTTTGGTGAGGCGTGCATTCTAGTTAAGGTGTGAAGAACGTACACTTTTTATTATTATGATTGGACACATTGTCCAGTAAAAATATATTACACTCAAGATTTGAACTTCTCAATTTTACTGGCAGTTTGGTTATGTTGTTGTGGCTGCAGCTATATTTTATTTAAAATATATTTTTAGCGGTTTGGTTAAAGAAAAAAAAATATTATTTATTGATTTTGTTTTGTTGAAAATACAATATTTGAAAAGTAAGAAGTTTTCGTTTTTTTTTTACTGTTCATGTTAATTGCACTGTTCAATGATGAACAGTGCAATTAACATGAACAGTGCATAATGATACAGTGTTCATGTGAACAGTGCAAAGAATTGCACTATTCATTTTAAAATAGTGAACAGTGCAATTCTCTTACATTGCATGGACTTTTTTTTTAGTGTGTTAATTTTTTTAACATTTTTTTAAGAATAAACTAGTTTAGAGTGAATTTTATACATGGTAATATTTTATCTAATTTTATTACAGGCTAAAAAATTATGAAAACTGTAGTTCTTATCGGATGTATTTCGTACGTAATAGAATTATAGAAGATTTCATGAAATAATAAAAAATATTTTATATAAAGTATGATTTATTTGATGATATAATAGTAATAGTTAAATTAAAAATCATCAATATTAATATATATATTTTTAAAATTATTTTATAACCTCAATTTTAAAATAATTCTTAACCAAACACATTAAACTACTTTTTTTTCAACCTCAATTTCAACCACAGTTTTAACCAAACACCTATTTTTTCAAACCAACCTCAACTAAAAGTACTTTTTATAAAACAACTTTTTTCAAACCACAACCACAACAACTATTACAATACCAAACACACTTATACTCCTATGTTTTTTTTTTCCTGCCATATTCAATCTATAGTTTGAAATTTGGACAATTGAATGAGATATGTCAAAGAATATTGTAAAGTGACGTTTGATATAAGATTAAAAAATTATAAGAGTAGTCATTATAAAATAATTTTTAAAAATATATAAGTTTGTTTCAAAAAAATATTTGGTGCCTTAAAATATTGAATAAATTGTTGTCAGATGAAATGAGAAAATGATAAAAATATTAATAATTGACAGAAAGGCAAAAATTAAAAATATTTGATTATGTATTTTGATGTCAAAAATAAGTGAAATAATAATAAAACTTGGGAGGTTAAATTTCAACCTCCGTCGTTAAAATTTAACCCCTAAAATAGGTAATAATTACTCCTAAAATTTAACCACTGTCTAAAAATTAAAAAAAAACTAATTTGTATGGGGATAATTTTTAACTTACATTACCCTCGTACCAAAAATAAGTGAAAGTGTAAAGGATAGAACTCTTAAAAAATTAATTAATCACGATTTAATTTCAATTGAAAGAGTAACGTAGATGGAAGCAATACAAGAAAAATATTATGTATAAGAACATGTAATTATGTCTAATAGGGATTACACATAAACTCAAATTCAAAATTTTATTATTAGATATTTTGTCTTCAAGTAGCCTACCTTTCTAGGAGGTTTAAAATTCCTTAAATAAACCTAAAAACTTGTCTAAACCAACAAAGAAACTCAAAAATAAAAGAAAATAATAAAAGTCCTAAACAAAATGAGAATAAAGCTGAAAAAAATAATAAAATAGTTTTAATCCAAAAAAAAAAGAATATCAAAACAACTAGGAAATTATAGCAAATCTTGAACAATAACTTATGGGTATTATCGTAAAGCCTTTCTAATCTCTGATTCCTATAAAATTTTAACCGTAAAGAAAAAAATACCTATGTAATCTTTTAACAAAATTCCAATATGGCCCAATGGTTGGATTGAAATATGTATATTTGTTAATATAAAACTATGTTTTAGGAAAAAATTTCCTACATCAATCTTCTCGGGTTAGAAGGAACTCGTCCTTGAGTTCTGGCTATCCATCCACCTATATTGTTGTTATTGTTGTCGATCATTGAAAGTGATGCCCTTGCACTCTATTGACCTTTGGTGTGATGTCACTATAAATTAGCTGACTTAGATAAAGTAAGTCGATGTTCAAAATACTCTGAATCTTTACAGAACCATTATTAGCCGTCAATGGTTTGTTCCACCTCATGCAAAAGGGATTTTTTGATATCTAAAAGGAACAATAAGTCTTTCCTTACGCTATCATGGTGACAATCTCATATTCATTGGATATAGTGATGTCGATGAATCTACTAATAAATATGAAAGGAAATCCACCTCAGGATATGCTTTAATTATATGAGGTGGGGTATTTCAAGATGTATTAAAAATTATTCTTGTGTCTTCCTGCCTATGATGGAGTTAGAAAAAATTGTTTACACAACTGTTGTTCAAGAGGCAATCGAGTTTAGACTATTCTTACATAGCTTGAATGTTATGATACATGCAGATGATATTGTCATTATTTATCATGACAACACTTATGCAATAGCTTATACAAGGGGCTCCAAGTATAATGGCAAATCAAAGTATATTAATACCAAATACTATTTTATTTGAGACATGATTGTGCAGGTTTAAATTGTCGTTAAACATATCTCCACTTATCAGATTGTTATTGATCCATTTACCAAACCTCTCCCAATAGTATTTTTCTTATGTAAATATTGTTAATTTGAATTAGTGTACACTATCATATTAAGTGTAAATGTCATTAAGCAATGATTGCCTTTTTCATACGAAAAATTTTCCTGACGCTGAGAAAGCGAGCGGGATGAGACATATTCCTATCATAAAGTGTATTTTTATAATACTCATGATATACGTACTAGCACGTAGCGAGTTAGCAAGAAAATACTTTTTTATTTGATGTCTCCTTAGTTAGAGCTAAGATGAGAACTATAAGTTTAAAATGGAGAGGTTCACGTCTCTATAAATCCTGTCACATAATCAAATATGAGAATTTTAAAAAGACACTAAAAAAGTGATTGTTTTGAGATACCCGAGTTATGAGCTTTTAAGCCAAGGTTTGTATCGTGTATAAACGTGCCATTCTTTATAGTGGGAGCTCTACCATAGCATACAATATCATGTTGTATGTGCTAAGTCAACCGTAAAATGAAGTGATATAATTGATCTCTTCTTCATCATTGTGTGAGTCATATGGTTCTTTTTTGAATCCATAATTATAACCTTTAGGACTTAGAACTATGTTAAGTATGGAAATTTGATGTTGCTAACATAGCATTTTATCCAAGGGTTATGAATTATATAGTCCAAAGAAGTATGTCTAGGAAAGCGATGAAGTCAAAATTAATTGATATTACAGGCTAAAAAATATATATTCGAATCACACTAATGATTTGTGACTTATTGCCTGAGCGATTATATTCGATAAATGTATTTGACATGATCATAAGTACAAAGGCATATAATGAGAGATCATGCATAGCTCGTGATATTATCTAAGAGGGATCAAAGATGCTTGATTTAGTATGATTATTTAGTTTGTGGTACAAACGAGATATCGAGTTGTAATATTATTTAGTTTTCATAGTGGTTTAATATAACATTATTCTCATATGTTTTTCTTATTTTGTCACATGTTCCATTTCCCACATGGAAAGGAGAGCAAAAGAATTATCTCATTATAAGGATGAGGTTATGATTTAGAATGCTTGATATGTACAAGTAAAAAATATATATAATTGTTCATATATTTATTTTGTTTGAGGAATAGAGTCTAATTTATTATGATTAAGTTTGGAGAGCAACCTTCACCTAGGATTTTTATTTGAAAGAGTCTTAATAAGCTTATGACACTCTATTTATATAAGGATACAAATGGTTATTAGAAAAAAAATACTCTTTGATATTCAATATGTCAGTCAAGAAAAGAAAACTCTCTCGTAATATTTCTGTTTGTTCTCTCTAGAATACCATCAAAGTTTTAGGGATTTGTAATGTGTTATTTATTTAGGTGACTTTGGTAACTATCTAAAAAACAAGATTGGTTTGATCCTTTTGGTTTATACAGACATCAAAGAAGTTTATAATTCAAGTGGAGATCTTGATTCGCAAACCTGTTATGTTTCATCAATTCTTTTATTTATAATATCACATATCAATCTTAAAGTAGATTTATTCTTGAACTTGAAAAAACAATAATAATGATGAAATTTAACTGAAATTGGCTATCAACTTGAAATTTTGACAAAACAATCAAAAAATTCTTACATAACATTTTGGTAAAGATGTTTTGTCACAATTTCCAACCTTTTTTAGTGTATTAATTGGTAAATTTCAAATGGTAAATATGGTTATAAATTATTTATGATACATTGTTTTTTGTAAAAAAAAATAAACAAATAATTTCCGGTTATATTATGTGTTATATGTATGGATATAGTACATTATCTAGTTAAAAATAACTATTTCTAAAATGCTGTCATTATCGAAGCAGTTTTTTTGTTTAACAATATTGATAAAGAAAGAGAACGAGAGAAACAAAGAACTCTTACAATGTACAGAAGTAAGATTTGAAATTTATTTGTTTATAGTTTTTGGTTCGTCCTGAACCCCATGACTTCAATTCCCTCTCCTGAGAAAGACAATCCAATAAACATAAATTAATGGGAGAAAAATACAGAATATTTGGATTAGGTGCACATAAAGCAAAATAAATTTGTTATAATCATATGATATGTGTCTTATTAAGACCATTCAAGTGGGTATGATCTTCACCAACTCCTATCCTCGGCAAAGTCAACATTTCCAACCTGAAAATGACAATGTATGCAAAAGGAAACCCTAATTCCCGTTCGAAAAGAACACATGATCAGCTAGCTTGTAGATATGCTATTTTGATTTAAGAAAGTTGCTTACCAGAACTTTAAACATTTTTGACAGGACACGTATGGCATTGACTCGCATTTGTTTTTATCAATCCTTGTTTCAATAAAAATATAGTGATTATAAAAAAAAAAAAATTCATCATCCTCAAACCTACCATTGATATCCCTAAGTGCAGTACTTGTATATATCCAAACTCTCTGCTATGCTGATCTTCTTCTTTGGTTGTCTGGCTAGCATGGTGTTTCCTAGTTAGCTAGATTGGTTCTAATAATTACTGCAAATTATCCCCCTTGGTGCTCTCTCTTTCTCTATATAATCGCTCTTGGCTTGCCGTGAAAAAAAATAGTTACTGCAGATTAGGCCCCCGATGAAGTCAATGTATTCTATAATTATAACACAAAGAAAAATGAATTTACTGTTTTTGCTCGATCCATTTCGAGTTGCAGAAGAAAACACTGGTGTGCCGCAGCTTCATGGTCGATGCAGACGTAAGAAGACTGGAGGATTGTATATAGGCTTCCTACTGCTGTCTGGCCCCAGCATACATGAATTCAATCACGTATACCCCCTTCATTCCTTTTCGCCTTTTATCAATCCAATTTAATATCTAATACATATAGTAAATATTATCTACTTGCAATAATTATTAATATACCAATTTTCAAGTTAGATCCATATGCATTTAGTATGAAGTATAATTTGATTTTCTTAAGCAAGCTCGGACTTGCCAGGTATTTATTGGAAAATCTCA
>Ga0325410_1003642_pt1 | contig 17417 bp, 5 predicted proteins | sample PopdelMetagenome_16_FD_206182 | JGI IMG/M metagenome (GOLD analysis project Ga0325410, IMG submission 206182) | Populus deltoides microbial communities from Bellville, Georgia, United States - Xylem-PdIQD-R3 | ecosystem: Host-associated > Plants > Phyllosphere > Stem > Wood/Secondary xylem...
TTCTTGGCTGGCTGCCCCCCTTCTCTTCTCTCATTCTTTTTATATCTTAGGAAACCCTAGGTCTCTATTTTACAAAACAGTCCTCCATTAAGTAGACTGTTTACATTTAAGTACTTCAATAACTATTTTTCTAAAAAAGAAGAAATAGCCTTGCATGAAATCTTCAAGCTTTGACTTAGAGGAGCTAAATTGCTGAAATAAAAACTTGGATATCGGTTTAGATACTTTGGAACGTAATTTGGACTCGTTTCTTCACGAAACCTGTTTGCTGGTAGAATTCAGATATCATCTTTGAAAAATCATATCTCTCTCATATGACATCGTTTTTTGTTGAAATTTGGAGCGTTTATAGAACTTTGAGTCATGAATCCAAAACAATTGAGTTTTCATCCATTGGACTTCTGTAGCTCCAGATATTCAAGTTGGAATGGCCGAAGGTCAACACTGGCAGATTGCAAGATTTGACTTTGAAGGATGCGATTTCCATACTCTTCCTTATTTTATTTTCTTGCCTTAGATGTCCAAAAAGGTATGGATGTTAGCTTTTTAATGCCACTAGAATCACTTCATTTCAACTTCTAGAGCTCACACTCTGCACAAAACATTGACTAAAGGTCAAATCTACCAATGATCTCCAATTTACTCCTTTTTGCATCTTTCATCCAAAAGTGCCTTCAAAACATAAAACAAAGAATATCAAGGTATTTTATATATATAACATAGGCAAAACACTAGTTAAATGTGAGTGAAACTATTGAATAATATGGTTGCATCAGTGTCCTTGGTCGGCGTCTTTTTGAGCTAAAATGAGGAAGAAAAGGCGGTGAAAACAAGGGAACAAAAAGCTCCCTTCCCCTGTTTTCTGCACGTCCAAGGGAAGAAAAGGACGTACGGTGTCATTCAAAATGGCACTGTTTTGGGTCTTTATTTTTTTTTAATGAACTATGCATGAAACGACGCCGTTTTGGGCAAAACGCGTCGTTTCATTTAAATGAAAATGGCGCCAAACTTATGTCAAAATCCAAATCAGTCTTCAATTTGTAATTTGTTCAATCAAGTTCTCAATTGCAATTTTGATTTTAAAAATCAATTCAATTGCATCCCTGCAAAATTCAATCGTCGGCCTTGAAGTTGGCCGCCTTTTCCAAATTGGTCCTTAGTCTCGAATTAGTGCAATTTGACCCTCAATTGAGCAATAAACTTCTAATTTCTTCAATTTGACCCCTGATCCGGTTTTCATTATAGCCCCTCTATTTACGCATCTTTTCCAGTTTGGTCATTGGTTTTGGATTTCTTCAATTAAGTCCCTAATTGGCCACCAAACTTCAATATTTATGCAATTAAGCCCCTGATTTGACCAAATTAACTTCAAAAATTATAATTCAATCCCAAAACTTTAATTTCTTCTAATTAAAGCCCAAATTAACTCCAAAATAAATTTTTCTTACTATCAAACCCTTTATAAACTCAATTAAACCTTCAATAAAATTTAATTGAGTCTATAAATGTCTGATTTTGGACTTTTCTTCCTCAAATTAAATTTTCTTCGTTAACAGGGCTCTCATCAGTCAATAAAATACCGTTAAATTTCAATCTTTGTATTTTTGAACCTCCTCAACCAATTTTTGACAATTTTTGGCATCCTCTTTTCACTGTTATATTTTTTGATAATATTTTTTTGATTTTTTTATATTTTTTTTGAAGAGAGAAAAAATGTGAATTGGGGAATAACCCAAAAATAGGTTATGAAAAACATAATAAAAAACAAGAATGACATTAAAAACTTTGAACTAAACAAAACTTTAGCAATGATAAATTGCAAAAAGTAAACGATTATCAATATTATGGAAAGTTATCCCCTAATATTCTTGAAGGGTCTTCATAGAAAGAAAAAATTAAATCAGAACGTGATAATCCTATAGAAAGTAAAATAAAAAAATATTTGAAACTCAATTATTAGCAAATCAAACGTTTAAGGGAGGAATTGTTAAGAAAAGAATTTTATTTATTTTTTAAAAATAACTCAAGTTAGCCTATGAAATCTGTATCCTAGTTGTGAGACTAGGATAACCCTGTAAAAAATCCAAATTAAATGAAGCTATAAGGGTCAATTCTCAAACCAATCCATTAACAAAGGGCGAAACTAGAAAAAAAATATTTAAAAAAAAACAACGGGAACAAAATAATTAAGTTCACCCCGGTTAACTTGCTAAGCCTGAAACCTGAGACATGAGATTGTGATAACCCTATACAAGAAAAGTGAAAATGATCACGAAACTCAATCTTTAAACCAACAAAATGGTGAAGGATAAAATTGATAAAAAAAAATCAATTTAAAAAAAAACCTAAGAATATACCAAAGGCATCCTAAGTTAGTCTTCTAAACCCATGATCTGGGTCATGAGGTAGAGATTACCTCATAGAAGGCAAACCTGAAAAATTTACAAAGCCAAATCTCTAATTGACCAAATGTTGAGGGATGAAATTAAAAAAAAAATCAATTAAAAAAAGATATAAAACAAAACAATTAGAAATAAAAAAAACATTGAGGACCAAAATCTCAAAAAAATAAAAATAAAACCAAATGTTGAAAAAAAATGTATTAAGAAAAAAATCCAAAACAAAAAATTTTCAATCAAAAGAATATGGATTAAATTTGATATAAAAATTAAATGAAATCAATTATTAAGGGATGAAATTGAAAAAAAAATTAATTGAAATAATTTAAAAGCAAGAATTAACAATTGAAAGAATGAGAACTAAATTAAAAAAAAATGAAGGACATTTTTCAACTCTAGTAGACCAACACGAATCCCAAGAAAAAAGAAAGAGAAAAGAGGGAGGAGAAGGAAAAGAAATGAAAAATAAGTCTTCATGCATTTCCAACATGTACACACTGCCTCATTGGGAAGCTCTTACTAAGAGGAATCCAACGCCATGGCAGAAAGTCGTGTTCCTCCACTGTACCTTGTTACACGCACAACAAGAGTGTGATAGACATCTTACTCGCGCTGGAATGTGTAAAACATGCGCCAACTAAGTTACCATGCATGTTTATTCTAATTCACTTTATTTGTTTCAATTTTAATTTTAGTTTCTTAACTCTTAATTATTTTATATAAATATAATTTTATTTTATTTCACCAAATCAAACATCAACTAAAACACCAAAACTTTCATTAGACATCACGACAACCTAATAACCACTTCTAGCTACCTTAACTACATCCATTTTGCTTGCATTAGCAGGCTGCACGATCTCCAATTTCCTGATATGGAAACCTTAAAAATAAAAAAGGAAATCACTTTTTTTCCTCTTTGCCTTATGCTTTTCATTGTCCATTTTTATTAGTGACACGTGGTGTCATGTCCAAAACGCTTTGTTAAAGTGACAGGTAGAACCTCTATCATTTTGTTAAATGACGAGGATGTCCTTGCCTAACAAAATGAGCATGGAATTTCTACAGGGGTGTGAAAGGAAAACAACATGGTAGGAGGTATACTTTATACATGACTAAGAAGTTATTAGATTAAAATTAATAATTGTTTAGTCGAATGTTACTTAATTAAACATTTTGAGTTCAATATACCAAGTCAATACGAGGAATGTGTTCTTAAGATCATCATGGAAAGTTTTAGTCTTAATTATTATGTATATTAGCAAGTTAAATAAAAAAGTGTCTATATAAAATTAGATCAATAATTAATAAAAGGCTCAACCATTCATCATTATTGGTCATTTATTATATAAACAATAAAGCTATCATGTATATTTTCAAATAAAAATATAAAAAATAATTTGTCATGTACATAAAGGAAAAAAATATATAGTTGAAAAAAAAAGAGATTTTTTGAATAATTAAAAGAGTTGGATCTTTTCTCCATTATTAGGGTTTAAATAAGATTAAAAGAAACAATTTAGAAATTAATATTTTAAAACATCTTATTAAAAAACTCTATAACCTCTTCTTATAAGTTTTTGCATCATAAAATTTAGCCATGCTTGTTAATTTGGTTTACTGAAAGACAAGTCACTAGTAGAATAATTAATATATTTATATAAAAAAAACTATATTCATCCGGGATAATATAATTTAATATTTAAATTCAAATAACCAATGATATATAATAGAGTATCATCAAGCTTTAGCTAATAATACTATTTCGTATACTTTATGTCTAAATAAAAGCATGTAAAGTAAAACATAATTTATTAACAAACACTAATAGAGCTAAGAAATCAACTGTTCATTTTACGGTGCATTTATTCACACAAAATTGTATTGTGGATTTGTATAATGCTTCTTTTTTTTTTCATTTTTAGTTACATAAGTTTTTTTTATCCTCACACATTGATTTTATTTAAGATTTGCCTTGATGTTTTATTTTAATGGGCTTGATGTTGGGTTCTCGTGAAGTCATAAAAGATCTCACAAATGGGATGGGGCTCGATTTCACAAAAAAAATATTTGGTTTTTGTTTTTCAAATGATTGAAAATAAATGGAAAAAAAATATATAGCCATTTTTTTCCTTGAATGGAAGAAGAGAAAAAATCAGGCATGAAGATCGAGGAGAGGAGAGAGAGGAAAAAACAAGAAGAATGGGTCGTCAAATAACATGAAGTATATCTGCTTTATTAAATCATTTTAGTTCTCAACACTATAGTCATTGATTCTTTGAATAAAATTTGAAACTCTTTTCAAATCTCATTCCACATTAACAATGGATTTCACAATCAATACTATTTGAGAAAAAATTAAACATTTTCTCTAATTCACCTAAGATAATGAATCATCTCTTAATTGCTCAAATACCTTCATATAGTTTATTTTATACCCAATATTAGTCTATTTGTTACCCTTGATTAGAACAACATGTCGTTAGGATCCAAGCATAACACTCCTTATATAAGATAACTTAATGATTTCAAATCTAAGGATCTCTTGCACAACTATCACATGAGCTTTTCTATAAACATAGATGATCTCTCTATATAGAATTCTCTTACAGGTCAGTTCAATGTATATATTATTTAAGAAGCACCTATCTATTAATTTCAAGTATCCCTCTTATCATAGTTTACGAGAGCAGTTGCTTCATTTCATAAAAAAAAAAATAATAATAAGCATACTATGCATCAGTCTCAACAACTCTAGTTAATATACAGTCATAATAGAATATTGACCAAGAATATTTCGGAATAATGCTTTGATGCAATAGAAATCTCATTATTATAACAACTTTATAATTTTATATGCAAAGCATTTTTGTTCCATAAACTTTATCTTTACTCTAGGTTCATTAATCAAATATAATTGAATATTAATAATAAAGAAAGCTTTTATTCATAATAAATATGTTTTACGTGAATAAAATCAGTATTACATGTAACCAACCGATTGATCATTACATGGTATATTCACTAACATAAGCCATATTAGAGCTTCATCACCACCATATGATGCTGTACAAGAAAGCTCATGTCAAGATGATTCTAATGGCATCAAGAAAGACTGTCATCAGAGCTCGGAAAAGGTTGCACATGCCTTCCCCAACATGTCAGCTTTCCTCTTCATTTAATTTAATCTCTTATTCTCTAATAACTTGTTAATTTAATCCTGAATTTCATCCCTACCATAGCCCAATGAAGGCTCAACCAAGGAGGGAAGAATGGAAGGGAAAGAAAAGAGACAAATGACCCAACCATGTTAGTTCATCGTGCATGGTTAATGTCCATAATCTAAGTCATGACTTGGGGGTTAATTTGGGTTTACCCGGGTCAATCCAATATGCATAGTCTCAATATTTTTTTTAAAAAATGATATCTTTAATTATTATTTTAAACGAAACTATATTTTTATTGGTCTTATAAGTTGCATTTAAACTTGTCAAGTCTACGAGATTAAGTCAAGCCAACTCCTACATGATTTAATTTGAAGTTTGGGCTAGGCAAAGGGTTAGGCTAGAGGTTTTACGGTTGACCCATGAAATCTAATCTAATAAAACTATCAAAAAGATTTCTCATGGCCTAGACATTTTTTAAAAAGTTTAAAAAAACATGGTTAGATTTTTTTTTTAGTCAGACCAAATCAACATGGTATTTGGTATGTTATGAATTTAAATTTATTTTTTCAATATAGCAATATACTCGCAAGAACACTACTGATATTTCAAACCCATACAAACAGTGGAGAGCTAGAAGAGTTTAAAACTTCACATCCGAAATAATAACTACATGTACAAGAAGTTTTGTGATCTCAGATGTTTAGGTATATAATAAATAAAATCTGATAATAAATGTTTTACATGAACATTTGTGACTTTGGAGTCCTTGTTTAATGATAGATTCTTATTATTTTTAATGGAGATATTGCCATTTGTATAAAGATAAAGATCATACATTTGTTTATTGCCAAGTGGGCAGATTATTCGCCAATTTAATTAAGAGCATAATTGGAGACTATTATATTTTTTATTCCCCACGCAAAACATGATTAGTCAATATTTGGTAGGGGGTGAGCTGGTCCTTCTTACGGACAATGACAGCCTTCTGTTACTTTAGCACCCACTCCGAAACCTTAAAAAAGCCACTTTGGGACATTGGGGGACACAATGGCCATTCCTTAAAAATAAAGGACAGGTTTCCACTTCCCCAGGAGGTTTATTTATATATTTCTTCCTTCTCTCAAAAAAAAATAATAATACGATTATAAAATAAAATTACCGAAATAGGAACTACGGTCTACGTATCCGTATACCACACGCGTCAACGATCTATACGTTAGACGGCTCTATTTATTTTTTAAAAGTCTCTCAGCTTCTAACTGGACCACGTGACCCAAAAAACAGAAAAAACCACTAGCTGTTTTATGCACAAGACCAGTGGTTTTTTTAGGTTTTAAGAATGTGAACTTCCTAAACTACACTTTCCTTATATAGCTTCTTTGATGATGTACCCTCCTCGCCCAAGAACGACGTCTCTGAAACCTCACTTTGTCTCCATTAACACCCTCTCTTCCTTCAAGTAAGCTTTTTTCTCTTTCTCTCTCCCTCTCTTCTTTTCCCTTCTCCTTTCTTCAAAGCTTTTTTTTTTTTCTTAATTTTTTCTTCTTTTTTCTAACAAAACACACATATAATACAAAAATATGATGGATCACCTTCTCTTCCTTGTGTTTTGTTGTTGATTATTGTCTTATGGCTTTACTATTAGGATTCTTTGGAAGAGAAAAAAAAAATGGGGAGGGGGAAGATAGTGATAAGAAGGATTGATAATTCGACAAGCAGGCAAGTGACCTTCTCAAAGAGGAGGGGTGGGTTGTTGAAGAAAGCCAAGGAGCTGGCGATCCTTTGCGACGCAGAAGTTGGAGTCATGATCTTCTCTAGCACCGGCAAGCTCTATGATTTCTCTAGCACCAGGTCAATTTTTAAGATCTATTTGATATATTCTTGTAGTTTCCTCTTCCACTTTTATCAATATCATCATCATCTCTTCAATACTATTTACATCATGATCTTATATATCTATATGTATATTAATGTTGTTTTTATTTTTTTTTTCGCTGTAATGCAATGCTATTATCTTTGATTTGTGTGCTTGATCAAGTCAGCTTCTTATGGTTGTGATTTTATGAAATTGTTTGACGTATTGATCCAAAAGTTTTGTTGGTAACTATCATCATGCAACTTGTGATGTGTGCAATAATAGGGCCTATTTTGTTTTTTGTTTTTGTTTTGTTTTTTTTTTTTTTCTATTTTCAATTAGGAGAGTTTAGAAATGTAAGTGTTCGAGCAGAAGAGATGTTAATGCTGCTTAAATAGAGCACCACACAGCAGCTAGCACTAGAAATTTGGAAATATTTCTAGTTGGAAGTTTCATCCAAGATATAATTAACGATCACCTTCGTATATATCAAGTGTTTTAGAGTCGGCATTAATTGCTGTATTTTCCCTGGAGACAGATCAACACACCTCTTCCCGTGGCAAAAAAACTAAAAACTCACCGTGTTGTTGCATTTTTAGGACGCTCGATCTTAAGTTCAAATCCGAGTTCTAATTATGAGGAATCTGCGTCTTCTTAATTTTAGGTTTTTCTTCTGGGGATTTGCTAAGCTTTCACAAGTTCTATTCATGGATGTGCATGATCATATATAAATATATCAAGCAGAAAACTCTCTTTGCTCACAAATGTAGTAAGAATTTATAGCCCTAAATTGGTTTCCTAGCAATCACATCAGTTTTTTCGATATTAACAATTAATTAGTTAAACTAGCGACTCCTACATTTTCCAACTAACCATACATTAATTCTCCATTTGTTGATCGAGCAAATTAATACCTGTCTAACTAAGCTTTTCTCATATATAGTAAAAAGAGCTCATATATATAGATACAGAATAGACTTAAATGAAGTTAGCTCCCTCGTTGAGGAGACAAATAACTGGGGCTGATTATTACAGGTGGGTGTTGGTTCGGGCACTAAGCGTAAACGTTGGAGAGATTTGGATTAGGTTTATGTATGTTCTAGAGTTTGGTTGGACTACATGTATAGCTAGTCAGTCTTCTTAGAGAACCAACACTCATCATGGTTTAGAATTGAAGTAGTTGTGAAATAACGTTAGATCAGATGGACTTGTGATCCAAATGATGAGGAAATTTCGCCAGACCTCATACAAATTAAAGATTCTATTTTACAGAATAAAAGCAGAATTAAGAACACCATATACATTACGCTGGTTCATTTAGGATTCACGTAACTGTACGTAATAATCTGGATATACAAAAGTGATGTGGTCTCGAATGAAATGCTGCTATGTAGAGGTTAGCTTTCGATCGATGGTGCAAATATATATATAGTTCTAGCAGATCGAGTTGACAATTTAATTAGCTGGAATAAATGGTGACTAAATTGCATGGTTGGTTAGCTGTTGTAAGTGAAAGCTAGAGATTCGCCTTGAGTTAATAAGGGGCCGGCATATGAAATATGAAATATGAAATATCCCAAATAATTATTAATTAGAACGATTAAAAGATGATATATAAATAATTATACACGGTTTAAACTTTTAATTAATAAATTCAAACAGTATCACACACATTTCTATAAAGATTTCGCAGCCTCACCGAGACAGAGATGTAGTTAATATATAACGGTAAGAAAGGTACGTTGCCTAAAAGATTTGAGTAGCTAAGGAACGCACGCGGTCAGGTGGTATTTATTGTAATATCTAACTAATTAATTGAGAATAAAGGAATTCTTTATACACACAAACGCTATATATATATATATATATATATATATTCCTAATAATCTAGCTAGCGTGCGTCAAACTTAGTTTTAGAAGCGAGGTTATTAGCTGTACGAAAAACATTAAAATAAATTTTAAAAAATAAAAAAATTAGTTTAATATATTTCTAAGTAAATAACATTTTAAAAAAACAACCGCTATTAAAATTTTAAATTCTATCTATATATACGGTCCAACTTCTAAGTTATATAAAGTTTTCAAAAAGTTTAGTAACTCTGTGTATTATATGGTTCATAACTTTCTAATTAAGAGGATAAATCCATTTATATATCTTTATATTTTTCGATCATTTTAAATTATACACTCTTTAATGTATAAATATTTTAAAACTAAAAATATTTTTGTACTTTATTTTTGCATAGCCTTTTTTAATTGTAAATTTGAAATGCAATGCTTTTTAGTGTTTTACATTGTTTTTAACCTAAAACAATGTAAAACTCTTTACTAACCTCCTTCCTTTTTTTTTTAATTAAAGAGTTCATTAGAAATAATGATTAAACTAAAATTATAATTGATTTTATTAAAAAAATTAAGATGTGATTAAGGAATATTTGAAATACGTTCATATGGATAAATTGACAAATTGTTTATACGCTCTTCTTGTATTCTAGCTAGGAAAATAAAAGTGTGATGATAAGTTAGCATATGCATGCATGCTCTATATAACTTGCAACTTATTAATTACATGGATTTAAAAGAATCACACGCAATTAATGCAATAATATCAACTACTTTGCATGGATATACGTATTTTATAACAGAATTAAAATACACAACGTACCAACTTCATTGCATCATCATCAAATTACCTTCCAAAAGTAAAAGTAAAAGAGTATAATTATTAATAAAATTAGCTAAGATTTATACAAACTCATCCAAACATTCATGTTAATTAAAAAAAAATACAGATATATTATGTAAGAGTCAAATTGAGTTGACTATAAACTCCAGGCACAACCTCTCTGCCTAAGAGAAATATTTTGTTGATCAAACTCATCGAGCTTAATTCTAGGCCAAGAGTTAGGTAGGACCCCAACAAGGTAGAGGCAACATCTCTCGAAGAGAGACACTTTTTGTAGATAAAATCCAACAAGCGTATGGATAAAAAAGTTCAGGTTCAATGCAAAAAGAGCTCCTCTATAGAAACCTAGTTCTTGACGTGCAGGGGCGGAGCCACAAAACAGCCAAATTAGAAACAAAAATTTAGAGGTGGCAAAAGTTAAAACTTACTAATTTTAGGGCTGAAATTTATAATTATTCAAGGGAGAGGCAGGGAAAAAAATAATTTTTACAACCTCCTGCATCCGTCTCTATTGATTGATGTGGTTGGGAAAGAAAAATAACAAAATTTATTACAAGTTAAAACTTTTAAAAGATTAAAAAAAATAATTACAAATAATCTAAAATATTTAATCTTTATTCATTCAAGTCTTGTTTCAAGGCAATTTTGGAGTAACTTTATGGTAAATGGAACCATCCAACAAAAAACATTAAAGCTGTAAAGACTAATGCATCAATTGTAGTAGAATACAATTATAATTCACTAGTTATTTTAGATGCTCTCCAAATCTGAAAAAAAAAAAATCAGAGGTTATTTGTATTTCTTGAAAACCTCCACCCACATCACCATTCAATATTTCTTGGCCCACTATTAGCTAAACTACTTGGGTGCTAGGCCCAATATAAGTAAGATCGCTTAGCCATGCTTCATAATTGGAAAAACAAGCACAGTGAAAATGCATGCCACTCAGCAAAAGAAAAATGATAGAAAGTGGTCCAAATTAGCACTAGAGACTTTTTAGGAGATCTCTTCCAAATCACTATCAAAAGGCTATTATAAATTTTATATAAAAAAATAAAAAATTCTAGTAATTAATATTGTGTTAGAAAAATAAAATAGAAACATCAGAAAAGTCTAATAACATTGAAATTGAGAAATAAAAACTGAAAAATTATTTTTAAAAATAAAATACAATTCATAAACTAAACAAGAAGAAATAAAAATAAATAAGAAAAAATATTTATTTTCTTAAAAGAAGCTCTTACATCATTTTTCTTAGTTTGGAGAGAACCTATCATTGAGTTTAAATTGTTTTTAGAGCAAAACCTCCTCAACCAAAACTCATCATACATTGTGAAAACATCTAATATAACATCTTTTAAACAAAGCCTTCTTAGTCTGAAACCATTCAACTCCACCATGAACACGCTCTTCTATGCAAACTCTAACCATAATAATTAAACCGCACACAACAAAAATCACTATAAATGATTGTGATACTAACAGATACAACAGACAGCAAAGAATAATAAAATTTGTTAAAACTTTCATAGACTAACAGAATTTAAGTCAAAATTAACTCACAAAAATAAAATAAAAAAAAACATTATGAGACACTCAAAGTATTTTTAATTTTTATTTATCCAAGTTTTATTTATCAAAAAGTTATCACAACCTTTTATATTGAAGAACTAGAAAACCTTAATATTACTTAAACAAGAAATTAAAAATAATTTCATTTTAATAGAAAAAATAAATTTCTAAACTGAAAAAACTGACATCAGTTAAGTAAAAGTTTCAAGTCAACATAATCCATTCATCTTTCGTGAAAACACATGGTGTGCCAGAGACTCTCAATATCTCATGCTAACTAGGAGTCAAAGAGGAGACATGGTTAAGTTTATAATTAAACTCTAGAAGCACCCTCTCTTTCCTAGAAATGCTTTGAACTAATTCGAGCCAACATCAATCTCCGTTCTCAATTTTGATAATCTTTTTCCATGTTTTTTTTTTTTATCGAAAACATTCATAATAAATGTCAATATTGGTTTGTCAAATCTCCAAATCTTGAGTTTTTCATCTCCAAATACCTCATGTAAAACTTATTTAATTTATAATCAATGTGTTTGTCAGAAGTTTCAGATAGCAGAAGTCAAATATCAGGTTTAGATACTGAAAATATATATATAGTAGACAGCTGCTCATTCTCCTTTAGTAAATAATATTAACACAGCATCAACAACTAGGATATCGACAAGAGCTTGCTTGCTGTGATTTGGTCATCTTCTACTCCAGTCTAATTTAATTCTGTTTATATATCCAACCTCAAGTTTCTTCATCCACTCTTGGTTAGCTCTTGGACTTAATTGAAGGACTCCTACAGATCCGAGATGACATGCTTTAGTTGCTCCAATGTATCAATAATAGGATCTAACAAACAAGATGAGATTACAGATAACTACGTTTATCTTGGTTTTGGGGGTGGGCGGGTGGCTGTAATCCATGTATTTGCTCTACTTGAAACTGTCGAGATCTGGAAAGTGTATTAGAGAGGTTGACCACAATGTTATTGTAAGATGTCAATCACCCTAATGAAGACACGTCAAGGGGAAGCAATATACAGAACTCAGATAATATCGTTTTCACAACATATGGCTACAAAATTGTCAGGAAGGGATAAGTACTCTAAATGAAGCTCCAGATATGCAGCATTTAAGAACAAAGCTTCATCTTACTAATTTGTATAAAGCTCACGAATAACCTTTAGCAGTATTCAAATATTGCTATTTTACTATGGAAGCAGCAAAATTCCACGACCTTGTGCATCCGCAGAGAGGAGTCAAAGCTGTTCATTATTAAGTAGTTTGGAAGGTGTCCCTTCTTTCTGTGAATGGAGAGAGTCAACAATTCAAGAAGTTGAAAACTGGGGAGTCTATCTGCTGTTATGAGTGCAAGAACATCATGGGAGTCTATCTGCTGTTAATGAGTGTAAGAACATCATAGTTGCGCATTTTCAGATGTCAGTTACTTGCCATTTTCCAACAGATATTTTCTTCTTTCATCTCTCCTTAGAATTGCCTTGGTCTAGCCCTAAACCTCACATAGGCCTTATAAATTCTATTGAACCAACAATCCACATAATTTAAACTCCTAAGGATGCTGCCACAGCTTTTCTAAGTACTGAAGACAAGACCATAAAATTATGGATTTTCACCTAATTAATTTCCAAAATATTAGAATTCATGTTATAAATTTCCAAACATAGCAAGTCTACGCTTTCTGCACAATCATACAATAAATGATTGCAAGTAGTTTGTTATACACATTTCATCGGTACACAATTCTTGACAGTGTCAAACGAAGAAAAATAATGAAGAGGGAAGAGAGTACAATAGGAAGTGAGCTTCCCTTTTCCACCCCATAAAAGAATGAATAGTTAAAACTGACATGAGATCTATCAACATCAAACCCTGCATCAAATTAAACAAGGATTGGAAACTTATCTTGAGATGGTGCTCCAATTGCTATCCACTTGCAGACTAGATTTTCTTTATGGATATTCCACTGGAAGCTCAAACTCCTATAGCCAGGACAACTCAAATGACTTCATCCACACATGAATGATATAGTTTAAATGTGTCCATTCTGCTTCGTCGAGAAATTATCCTTGCGGTGATTCCATACATTTTGTTCTTAAATGTTATTAGAAAGCATTCACATAGAACACGGCACCCATCCCTGATGCAATATAAATCTGCTCTTGCAGCATGAAATCAGTCATTGAACGATACAACAAATCAAAAGAGGTGCATCATCTAATGGGCAACCCAACCTCAGAACTCAAGGTATTTCAGTACCCAGTGAATTTAGATTTTACGACTTCTAACAAAATTTGATTTGCCTTATTTTTGCCACATTTATACATAAAACTTGGGTATGCATTAAAAAGAATATGTAGATTTTGATTGACTACTTCTACTTCAGAGAAACAGCTTACACATCTCTAGTTTTTCAACGTTGCATTTTCATCAAAGATAGCTTCAAATACAATCATTATGTTGAACTTTGCTTTTGCTACTTTAAACAATGCTATTACCAACAGGAGCAACAAATACAGATCTTTTCTTCTCTTTTCTTTTTTGTTTACAATAAAAGATACTGTATTTAACAATTTTGTATTTCAGCTAAAAGTCTGCACCTATTGTGCGAGCTATACTTACAAACATAGCATTATGACATCCAAGGGTTGAGATATTTTGTTTCACAAAAGGAGTTAATAAAGTAAGAAAATCTTAATGTTTCTGGTAATTTATCTGCAGTATATGTGAACTAACATGGGCAATCTAATTATCTAACTAAAGAAAGTATCAGGCATAATGAGGCTATAAAGAATGGAACTGAAGATACAGTTGTACAGACTACAGATAAGATGTGCCACATCTAGTACATGGCCTTTGATATGATTGCAAAGAGGCAAAGAGCCATTTGAACATGAAAGTAAAAAATTGTCGCAAATTACAAAACCAGTATAGTTCCCAGTTCTAATATTGCTGAAGGAAATAACATATCAATTTTTTGAGTCCAAAATGACTTAGGGATGACGAACAGAAACCAATTATATTTCTCAACTGGATTCTGATATTTTAGCACATAATAAATACAAAAAAAAAATAGAAAAAAAAATAGAAAATGACAATGGGAATGCCTGGTGTTCGCTGCATGAATGTACTGTCTACTATAGATATCCTCCAAGTTAAAAGCAACAGGAAAATGAAATGCCAAAATCGTGCAGCAAAATCAACTAATATTGAAGTTCAGTTCATACCAATGAAGAGTACTTCATTAAGCTTCAAACTATTGACAGGAAATCAGCCTTGTATTATCTGTTATAAATTAGCAGGATAAACACACATTATATGACAGCATTCATGTATTCAGGCTTAGGCAAAGCATGAAACAACTGATTAAATAAATATAACCACCTGAATAGATAAATATGTATTATGTCAAAAATTATCATAAAGCATATGAACTCAACACAGCCAAGCCTTAATTGATTGATTCAAGTTATAAGGTGTAGCTACATATCTTACACTGGACCTCTGCTAACTGCAACTGTCCTTTATCCAGGATTGGGACCATTTCTGTCCTTTATCCAGGATTGGGACCATATGCGTGAAGATAGAACTCATAAGACATTTTATCAGTAGCAAGAACAATAAATGTCATCTTGAAGCACATTTGCGTGAAGATAGTAAACAAAAAAAACACTTCCTAGTTTTATAGAGAAATATTGGGGGAGAGCTACATTGATATCAGAAGGGGATGGTCATCAGACGCGGAAAAGAAAAAACATGGTGTAATAAATCATAACCATTACATGGAGATCAGAGAGTGGCTTCTCAGCCTTGAAACAGATAGATGTTTTTTTTATCTATTTCTCTTCAGATGTGTTTTCGTAACAATAGAATCCAATTACTCTTCATTTTGGTGTATGCATGTTGACCACAAAAGTTAGCAATTCCACTAAATTGCGCATTATATTTGCTAGTTCTGGCATAGGGAGGCGGCAATGTTGAGACAGCAACTGCAAAACTTGCAAGAAAATCATCGGTATGATCCATTCCCTTTGACCAATGTTGTTTTATATAAGATATATGAACATAAAGAGTGATATCAGAGTAATTGCAACAGACTAAATATGAAAAACTGAAACTTCTAATGGAGCATGCTATTATTTAAGGTTTGTGGAGAATTCTTGAATTCTTACTTCTCAATCTTATTTCAGAATATATTCCTCATTATATACAACATCTACAAATCTATATTAGGAAGGCTATTAACTACATATAAATAGGTGTTATTATTTGGACCTGATTTATGGGAAAGAAAATCTGGCTTTCTATATTCATTTCCCATAAATCAGGTTCAGATCAGATTCAAATCTGCCTTAATTTCTTCAGAATCTTCAACACTCCCCCTCAAGCTGGATGGAAGAGATTCTTCATTCCTAGCTTGTCTAAGATACCTTTAAATGAAGGATTCTACACACCTTTAGTAAGTATATCAGCAAGTTGTTCCCCAGTAAGCACATAAGGTATGCAAATCAGTCCACTCTATTTTTTCTTTGATGAAGTGTTTGTCCACTTCCACATGTTTAGTTCTATCATGTTGTACTGAATTGTGTGCTATTCCAATGGCAGACTTATTATCACAATACAATCTCATTGGTTCTTCCCATTTGATTCTTAAATCTTCTAGGATAATCTTTATCCATAGTAACTCACAAATTCCAAGTGCCATTGATCTGAATTCTGTTTCTGCACATGATCTTGAAACAACATTCTGTTTTTTACTTCTCCATGTCACAAGATTTCTTCCCAACAGAGTACAATAACCTGATGTTGACCTTCTATCTGTTAAGTCACCGGCATGATCGGCATCTGTGTAGCATTCAAGTTTCAGATTCTCATGTTTTTTATACAAGATTCCTTTTCCAGGGGTAGACTTAAGTATCTAAGAAGTCTATAAACTGCTTGTAGGTGTGAATCTTTCGGGTTATGCATGAATTGGCTCACCACACTCACTGCATAGGCAATGTCTGGACGAGTGTGGGCTAAGTAGATCAGCTTACCAACTAGCCTTTGGTATTGTCCCTTGTTAGTTGTGACTCCTTCCTCATCATTGTCAAGTCTGTGCTTTAGGTCAATAGGTGTCTCACATGGTTTACAGTCTACCATTTTTGTCTCCTTTAGAAGGTCCAGAATATACTTCTGTTGAGAGATAAAAATCCCTTTTGTTGAATGTGCTACTTCTATACAAAGAAAATATTCCAGCTTCCCCAGCTCTTTGATTTCAAATTCTACAGAAAGTCTTCTTCTCAATATATCCCTTTCTACAAGATCATCACCTATTATTATAATATCATCAACATAAACAATTAGAATAGCAACTCTCCCTGAAATGGAGTGTTTTATGAACAAAGTATGATCTCCTTGACTTTGTTGATATCCCATTGACACCATGGCTTGTGTGAACCTTTCGAACCAAGCTCTAGGTGACTGTTTTAGTCCATAGAGAGCCTTCTTTAGTCTGCAGACCTGGTTGGGAAGTAGAGAGTGACTGAACCTTGGTGGTGGATCCATAAACACCTCTTCTTCCAACTCCCCATGTAAGAAAGCATTCTTTACATCATATTGCTGCCTACACCATCCAAGATTAGCAGATAGAGAAAACAAAATTCGAATGGTGTTCATCTTAGCAACTGGAGCAAATGTTTCTTGATAGTCTATCCCAAAAGTTTGTGTATACCCTTTTGCAACTAGCCTGGC
>Ga0325410_1003645_pt1 | contig 17408 bp, 8 predicted proteins | sample PopdelMetagenome_16_FD_206182 | JGI IMG/M metagenome (GOLD analysis project Ga0325410, IMG submission 206182) | Populus deltoides microbial communities from Bellville, Georgia, United States - Xylem-PdIQD-R3 | ecosystem: Host-associated > Plants > Phyllosphere > Stem > Wood/Secondary xylem...
AAAAAAAAGTGACTCTCCATGTAAAAAAATTATATAGATAACTTTGACCACATTTATCAAACGAAAGTTAATAAATCTCCATCCATTGAAAATAAATATTAAAAATATGCATGTCAGATAGCAACGGTTGGAACTCACCAGAAAAACAAATAAAATAGTGTTCGATATTATAATAATATTTATTTTTAAAAAAATTGTTTAAAACTATCTTTTATTTTTAATATTAATATATCAAAACAATTAAAAAAATTTCAAACGTTTTTTAAAAAATAACCAGACCGCTAAAACAACACTGCCATCCTTTACCGACCTCGTTTAGTTTCACTAATCCACTGCAAAAAAGACGGATGTCTTTGTAATGGAATAAAGGGGTGTCCTGGAATGACTTTTAACTGTTTTTTTTTTTTTAATTTCAATATTTTTTTAAATGCCTTTTTATTGTATTTTTAGATAATTTAATATGCTATATTAAAATTAAATTTAAAAATATATATTATTTTATATTAAAAAATACTTTTAAAAATAATCATTACAACAATTTCAAATACTGTACTCTAATTAATGATTAACGTTGTAAGGTCAAACGACCAAAACAGTAGACTAGGGTGTTGACGATCACCACCTGAACCATAGCCAGTTATTTTGGGAAGAAGTAGGTCCCGCATCAAGAATTGGCGGGAGAATTTGTCGGGTGGTGACTTCAAGCTGTGCTGTCTTTGAGTTTGAGGAGGGAGTCTTTAAAACTGCCGTTCAAGGCAAAAACTACCGGTCAAGAAGGTAGAGGCCAAGAGCAAGATTGATTGACAAATCCCATCCCCCTGGGACCTTTCGGGTGCTCCCAACTAAACAAAAACGTAACAACCATTTTAGGTAGGTAGTATTTAGTGTTGAAATAATAATTTTTACTTGAATTAAAAAAATATTTTTTATTATTTTTTAAAATTTATTTTTGATATCAGCACATTAAAATGATACAGAAATAAAATAAAAATTATTTTTAAACAAAAAAAATTATTTTTTTAAACGCGTGGTCAGAAACACAATTTTAAGTCCAGTTTGTTTTTGCGGTTGGAAAGCACTTTTGCAAAATTTTATTTTATTTTTCCTTCAAATTAATTTTTTTGATTTTTTAGATCATATTGATGTGTTAATGTCAAAAAAAAATTAAAAATAAAAAAAATTATTTCAATGTTTGTCCAAACAAACACATTTTGAAAATCAACCGCTATCATAATGTTAAACGGACTCTTAAATTGCCTGTCTCCAATAGCACGTGTCATCCATAATTTTTTATTCTTTCATATCATAACTCTTATTAATTTCCAAACAAATTTAAAAAGTTTTAATAAATCAACCTGTTTTCCTCCCATCTCATAGCATAGGAGCCTTTGGTATCTTTTAATTTGTTTTTTTATTTTTTTATTTATCTAAAAAAGTTAGAAAAACCTCAAATCATTCTAGTCATTTTTACAATTGGTTGATCGACTTTAAAAATTGAGTCATTGAAAGTGATTATTGAACTTCGGCTTCATGAGTACTTGCAAAAAATAATCTATATTTAAATTGGTATTGATGTAGGTGGAGGAAAACTTGTGAGGTTATGTATGTGCTTGTAGAGAATATATGAAAAGATTATAAGAATTTGAAAAAGGGTGTGGGAACCCTTTCTCTCTATGTGTGTGTTTATGAACGAGTTGGTGAACTTAGAGCCTTTTCTTACCCAACTTGTAAGTATTTATATACCTATAAATCTACCTATTACATAATCTTGCATAATTATTACCCTCGTTGCAAGTGACTGAACTATCATTGTAGACATCAAGTGGCCACACTATCATTGTGGATGACCACACTATCATTATGGGTGGTTGCATCGTCATATAAAGTGAGATGTTTAGGTGAGCGATTGAACTACCATTACAGACGTCCAGTGGCCACACTATCATTGTGGACGACCACACTATCATTATGGGTGGTTGCACCATCATATAAAGTGAGATGTTTAGGTGAGCGACTGAACTACCATTATAGACGTCTAGTGGCCACACCATCATTGTGGACGACCACACTACCATTGTGAAAAATTGCATTTTCATATAAAGTAGGATGTCTAAGTGAGCGACTCTAACATGAATGTGTTTTAACACTGTTTTATGTGTCAAGAAGAATAGGAAAAAACATATAAATAAATAGTATTGATGGGCTCAGGTTTGAACCCATTTTCTTATTAGATTGGGCTTGGATAGACATATTTTTACAAGCCTAACCAACAATGACATAAAGGTTTTGTGTAGAGAATAATAGGGGTAGGCAATCTTGTGGAGAGAATCTGATGACGATCACACATGAAAAAACATCTACTTTTATTTATAGAGAAAATGTGCAAAAGATGCATTTATTAGAGATGGTGGGTGTTTGGATAAGATATGCATATCCAATTAGTGAATTTCAACATCGAATGTGATTATGTTTAAGTGCACCACAACATCCACAATATGGCTTTCAACCTTGATGTGGATATGTTTAAGAGCTCGAGAAAGGTAAAGAGACCAAGACCTTTTTGGGTTACCAAGGATTGCTTGGAGAGTGACCATACCCATCATATGTTAATAAAGGTATGGGCATGCTTGTCTGCCTATACTCGTTTATTTCATTCTAATATGGTTTTTCATTACTTGTTTGACTTTTATAAGGGTTTTATCCAAGAAATCATACAAATGTTTCCATAAAAATGAGTCATAAACCCTATTAAACAAGGCATCTTCAGTCGATAACTCAAATAAGTCTTTCACCTTAATAATTTTCTTGTTAAATCTTTTCAAATATGCAATTAGGGTCTTCATCTTCTAGTTATGTGATGGTGAAGAGTTTGATGGAGTTTTTCTTGGGTGGGATACTCATCCTAAATTGAGTTATAATCTTCGTATAAAGATACTCAAAACTAATGATGGATTCAAGATCTAAGTTATAGTACCATGCTTTGGCTAATCTATAAAACATGGTTTGAAAGATTTAGCACATAGCATTTTTACATGGTTTGAAAGATTTAGCACATAACATTTTTATCTCGTATGACGAGCTCTAAACTGCTATACATGTTTTATGTTTGTTCTCTAAGGTCTGTGAGTTTGTCATACCTACCTAGACTTATTTTTATGGTGATGAAATCCTTAAGGAGATGAGTGTCCAATACTTATTTAGTTAATTGATTCATGTCAATGTTCCTTATGATCATGGAATAAGTTTCCTTCCAAGTTGTTTTTCTGTTTGGGCTTTCAAAGGAAGTCCCTGATGAAAGATGGTAGTGATATTGATAATTGTATGCTAACTTATTTTCTTTGTCATATTTAGAGTATCCATTTAGAGAATGACAAGAATGGCTTTTGTATGGGATATAAGGATGCTAACGCTTATTTTTACTCTTTTACATGTTATTTTGACTTGTTTCTTCCTTAAACTAGAGTTGTCTACGTGTACTAGATAATAAAGACGTTGGAGCCACTTATAATGAGGTAGGTCTTGAGTTGCTCTTAAATGGCTAATATAACCTCTATTAGCATTATTATTTTTTTAGCGTTAGCTATTAAGGATCTAGAGGAGTTGATGTACCTACAGCGGAAAGATCAATCACTCGCTCATATCTTGGAGTTTAGAGGTTATCAAATATGGAAAAACTTTTAGAATATATAAATGGAGAATGTAGTAGCTTTTATTATAGTTTTCCCACAAATAAAACCACTAACAAAGTTAGAAAAACTTCATATAATTATAAGATTTTTTATGACTTATTATTGTGTTTTAAAGGTTGAGCCATTGAAGGTGGCAACTGAACTTAAGCCTTATGAGCACTTGTAAAATAAATATTCTAATAAGATTAGGGGACCCTCTGATGATCAAGTTAGCACTATTGTAAGAGAAGAAAATCTGTGATGTGTATGAGTTTGCATGGAAAATGATAAAACATGATAAATGGTTGAAGGAGAGAGTGTGAGCTCTTTTTCTTCCTCTATATTTTTCTATGAGCGAGGTTGTGAGCTTAAGACTTCTTTTTACTATGACTCATAGGACTTTACCATTAATCATATAAATCTTCTTGTTGTGTACTCATGCAAAATGATTACTATTATTACGGATAGTCATACTATTATTGTGGGTGGTTGTATTGATGGATAAAGTCAGACATTCAAGTACGTGACTCTAAAATGAGCATACCTAAATACAATTTTGCTTACCAAGGATAATTGTATAAAACACATAAAAAGGAGATGATCAATGGGTTAGGATTTGAACCCATTTTCTTCTTTTATCAAGCTTAGATGGATATGTTATTACCTTTCTAGTTGAGTCTATTTTGAGCCTCCTTAGGTCATTCCACTTACTATTAATTCAATCACCCGCATCAATGACCAATCGTAATTCACTATAGTAGCTAAGAGCTTATTTTATTATCAATGCTCCAAACATTATATTGTGGCTCTTGAATATGATGTTTCTCAACAAGTTACCTCTAACCTGAGCAACCTCTCATTCCATAAACTATTCATTGACTCTAACAACATTATGATTATAAATGACTCATGTCTCTTTATTATTCAAACTAGTTATACTTTACCATAACTCATTAATTTACATTTACATTAAATAATGTTCTTTGTGACCTTAGCATGAATTTTTTTTTTAATTTCTTAATTTTGCACTTAAAAAAATGTTTCAATAGAATTATTATCATATGTTTCTCTTGTGAAGAAACTTTGCATGAGAGAAACAATATTGATGGGATAAACTAAATATGAAGTTTATGATTAACATGTATCTTCATAATTGCTTGCTTTTCTAGCATAAACACTTTATCGTTTAAGTGACATCATGGATTAGGATATCGAAGAGTTTGAATTATAAAACATATTTTTTTCCTACAATCAACTAGGTTTTTCTTCTTCTTTATCTTTTAAATTTTTATGTAATGCTTGTCTTTTTAATAAAATTCATAAATTATCCTTTCCATTTCAACATTTATCTTCTCTCAACCACTTTAAATAATATTCTTAGATGTATAAGCTTTACCGATAATTTAATGTAACGGTATTAAGTACTATGCCATTTTCATTTATTAAATATATTTGGTTTTATCATTTCAAGTAGAAGTCTTAAGTTAAAGATATTTTCATTAGATTAAAAGCTATAATTGAGAGGAAAAAAATGATAAAAACATCTAGACTCTAATTTGATAATTATATTGAACATATATCTCTTGATGATTTTCTTATCACCAATGGTGTATCTCATTTCATCACTCCACACCACACACATGAAAATAATATAGTTTCTGATTGATGTTATCTTCATATCTTCAAAAGAGGTCTAACATTATTTTCTCATGCTTCTCTTCCACTAATTTACTAATCTCATATGTTTGCCTCTATAGTCTACCTAATCAATCACATGTCATCTACCACACACAATCTTTTCTCTCTTTATGAAAACATCTTTAATATTACTCTGAATTACTCTAAACTATGAGTCATTGGTTGTCTATGTTGCCATTATTTTAAGACCTTATGCCTCCTATAAACTTGACTCATGTTCTAAATCTTTTATCTTTGATTGCTATTTTTTTAACTCAAAATGCCTATTATTATCTTAATCCTTTAAATTTAAAAATTTATGTATGAAGACATATAAAGTTTATCGAGTCTTTATTTCCCCTCACCTTTCTCTCTCTCTTATTAGTCTCATCATTTATAACTCATCATTTATTTCCACATGGATTCCACCATCACTTAAAGTTACATCAAACTCTTTGGTATCACTACTCATTCTACTATCTAAAGTGTAAGTTCCTTAACAATCCTAATATGAAGCTCCATCACACCAAACCTTGATTGAGCTCTTAGTTATTATATTTTCACATGAGCCTCAATATTACTTAAATTCCAAGCAAACATCGCTCAATCCTAACCCAACTTTGACTTAACCACCCCCTACTCACACCATGACCACTTAAGCTAATAATAAAATTCACGAACCTCTCAAAAAATTAAATCTTTATACCCAACTCTTTAAATCCAGAACTAATCATAGTGACCCAAGCTCTCAAAGATCTCAAATGGTGTTGGGCCATGTTTGAAGAGTATGATGCTCTAGTTTAAAATAAAACGCGAGATCTAGTTCCACATAATTCAAGCTTTGAAATTATTGATAATAAATGGATTTTTAGAACTAAACATAATCTTTATAGTTTCATTGACAACTTCAAAGCTTGTTTGGTTGCAAATGGCTTTCATTAATGTCTAGGAGTTAATTTCCTTAACTCTTTCAGTCTTGTTGTCAAACCAACCACTATTTATATTGTTTTCAAACTAACTTTAAATCATGGTTGATCTTTGAGATAAATTGATGTAAACAATATATTTATGTTAAGAAACCTCCTAGAGAACGCTTACATAACTTACCACTAATATTTATTGATTAGGATAATCCATCTTTTGCGCACAAATTTAGAAAATAAATTTATAGCCTTAAACAAGCTCTTTAAGTCGTATATCATAAATTTTCACACTTTTTTATTTACTCTAGATTTAAGAATTGTCATATTGATGCATTTCTATTTGTACTCATTATTGAAAGATATTATATATCTTATAATTTAGGTTGATGGATTGATTCTCACTAGTAATAATGCAAGATAATCGATAGTTTTATGGAAATTCTTGCTCATCAATTTTCTATTAAGGATCTTAGATTGCTATCTTATTTTCTAGAAGTAAATCTTTTTCCAAACAAGGATGATATGTTACTTTTATAAAGATGTTATATTAAAAAGAATCTATCTTGCACCCATATGACAAATGTTAAACCAATTCTCATTTTCATACCACCAACCCTTTCTCTCATGTTAAACCATGACTCTTTTATATCTTATCCTATTAAGTCTAAAGTTATGGTTGATAGTCTTTGTGCCTCTTTATCACAAGGATTGGTATTGTATTCACCGTCAACAAGCTCTCTTAGTTTATGCATCATCCAACAAATGAGCATTGGGCCATTATCAAATGTCTCTTATATTATCCATGTGCTATAATTAATGATGACTTGAAGAATTACCATGATTTTCCTTTAAATTTGCATACCTTTTCTGTTGTTGATTAGATCTTGGTCAAAATCTTGTGTCTTAGATTTTTAAGAAATAGAGAATTATAGTTTGCTCATCTAGTTAAGTTAAGTATCGCTCAATTGCTAACATTGTTGCTAAACTAAATTAGGTCTTGTTTCTTTTAATTAATCTTGGTGTTAATCTTTCATGATGTTCAATTATATATTATGATAATGTTAGGATCAATCAACTTAGTTCTAATTTTATATTTCATTCACGAATGAAGCATATTACCATTGATTTTCAATTTATCAAAGATCAAGTACAACATGGTCTCTTCATATTGCTCTTTTCTGATTATTAACTTACAAATGCTCTTACTAAACTTTATCCTTGCACTTGTTGTTTTAATCATGGGATCAAGATTGAACTTCTCTTAAGCTCTATCTTGAAGGGTATAATATGAGATAACTTTTTCTTAGTTTTTGTTTTTTTTTTCAAATTGCTCCTATTTTATTTTCATTCAAAGTCTTGTGTTTTATTTACTATAACTGTATTTCTCTATTGGTGTGTATCTGTAGCACTGTGTTTGATTTGAATTCAAAAACAAACAAAACTTATAGGATCAATTTGTATCAAAATGGATGGTTTAGAGTAAATTCTGATGTTGTTTTTTCAAAGAACACTTGTGAATTTGGAGTGATTATTCAAGACCATGCATATTCAATCATTCTTAGCGCCCACAAACAAATTTCAACCCAACAATCCATTTTCTTATGAGAATTACAGGCAGCTAGTTATATAGCTTAACTAGCAAATGATGTTGGACTCACAAATGTCATCATTAAGACTAATTATCAGATGATTCAACATTTGTTGGAGTTGTATTCCCTAGAAGATAATTATTTTGCGTAGATATCTTTGCTGCAACTTGTTCTCACAACCTTCAGAATATGTTTACTAAAAGAAATAATAATAAAGTTGCCCATAGTTTAGCCAATATTGCTAATTAAGTAGTTCATAATAAATAATAATTTCCTTTGGAGTATTGAAAAGTAAAATAAAGATGCGCCAACAAAGTTTATAGAGTTTTTGAAAAAATGTAAAAACTTGTTAGTTTAGACTTGAATATGCTATATTTTTTTTAATTGCAAAGCATTCTCAGCATTGTTAGTGAATATGTTATGTAGCCAATATATTGGTTACATGTAAAACTTATTTTATTTATATAAAACATATTTATTAATAATAAATACTTCTTTATCTTTAATATTCAATTATATTTGATTAGTGAATCTAATGTTTGATTAATAATTCTAGAGTGAAGATAAAGTCCGTGGAATAAAAATGTTTTGCATAGAAAATTATAAAGTTGTTATAATTATGAGATTTCTATTAAATCAAAGCATTGTTCCTAAATGTTCTTGGTCAATGTTCTATTAAGATTGGACATTAATTAGAGCTACTGAGATTGGTGAATATTATGTTTTTTTTCTTTATTAAAGGAACAATTGCTCTCATAAATTAATGTACGAGGGATACCTGGAACTAATGCAGGTACTTGTTAAATAACATGTACACTGAACTAACTTTGAAAGAATTATATATGGAGATATCACTTATGTCTATGAAAAGGCTCACATGATAGTTGTGTAAGTAATCCTTAGACTTGAGATCATTATATTATCTTATATAGGGAATGTTATAGTTTGACCTTAACTACATGTTGTCCTAATCAAAAGAAACAAAAGGGCAGATTTTACTTATAGCATAAACTATGTGAATGTATCCGAGTATTCAAGAGAGAATTCATCATCCTAGGTAAATTAGAGAAAATATTTCATCTGTTCTTAAATAATATCAATCAATAGTGAAATTCTTGGTGAAGGTGGAATGAGATTTGAAAAGTGTCTCAAATCGTATTCAAATAATTAATGATTATAGTGTTGAGAACTAAAATAAGTTAACAAAGCAAATATGTTTCATGTTGTAATGTCTAAATCAAAATATTTTTTATAAAGGAATAGTAATTATACTAAGAAACTAGTTACTAAAAGGTTAAGTCTAACCATTTATGACTTTCTTAATATTTAGAGTTCTGATTTATATTTAGGTTAATTTATTAAGGAATCTAATAGGTCACACACATAAGAATCATTGGTTAGAAATTAAAATGGGATGAATAATCGAGTATGACTTAATTGTAAATAAGTTTAGAAATTAAAGACTAGAATATAATTAATATAGGGGATTATAGTTCTAGATCTAGAAACAATCAAGTAAGCACTTGATTGAATAAGTTTCTACAATTAACCTAAAATAATATATGAAATATTATCTAATGAGTAAATTAATATTTTATCATTTATAGAGCTTTTTAAGCTTCCATATAAATAAAAGTAGCCTTGAAGCAATTATTCAAAGCCGAAAAAAACATCTAATCTTTAGATAATATTTGTAAAAACCCTAAACAACTCTACATTTGTTTAATGTGATCCTTGAAACTCCCAAAAATAATTAAATTTATTATTTCTACTGCATGTAAATGTTTTGAGAAACCCAAAAAGCATTCTACTCAAAATTAAAATGTTCATGTTCATAAAACCACATTTCTTTTCTGCTTGTATGAGTTATCTAAAAGTTAAATGTACTTTACAACCTAGTCTAGCTTAAGTAAACTCATCTTTCTGCTTGTATGAGTTATCTAAAAGTTAAATGTACTTTACAACCTAGTCTAGCTTAAGTAAACTCATCAAAATTGATCTATCGAAGGATGTATAAGATTAAGAAAGTATTTATTTTTATGGTTATACCTGCTTTTCAAATTGTTTCTTACAAGAAAAGCATAAAACATTAAATTGATGTTAATCACCATGAATAAAACCAAATGGAATGTTGATGTGGAGTTTTTATACTATAGAATTCGTTTTTGGGCAATTCTTGGTAGGATCGTACCTTGATCCCCTCCTACCCAAATGTTGGTCAACCATTGACATATATAATAAAGAGGTTTTTTTCTTCTCTTTTTTTGCCTTTTCTTTTCTCATAGGTTAGGTAGGCAATTCCAAAGTAGTTTACTTGGTTGGAGCTGAACATGATTCGTTGATTCGGTCCATTTGACCATCGGGTAAAAGCACAATTCACACTACTTTCTCACAACGACGAGAAGTGAAGGTTAAAAGCCTAAAAAATCCCCCATCCATCCAGCTACTAACTTTGTCAACTCAGAATACCACCCTGAGGTAAAGGCAATTCAAATCTATGGCCAACGTAGAAAACCAGCCCTATTAATATCCATCTTCGACGCTTTTGATCCCATCATTCACTCTGATTCAACCACTTTGCCAATACATTCCAGCATTTTCAAACAGTACTCGAGGCCAACTTAAATGCTTGGACCCTAGGAAAACAACTTTTACTATAAAAAAAAAAAAAAAACAATCAACAAAAAGCCAGGCAATTTCTCAACAAATTGCACCTCATTTCAGGACTCCACCAAGACTGTTTGAGATAGAAAACTAGTCAGCAAGCATCAATGATTCCATGTCAATTCGTCAACTTTATTCACAAAATCCATGCAGTACAGAACATTATCTCAATCACCCCCATTGCCCTTTATTACACATTGATAAGGCCCCACTGAACAAGACCACAAAATGATCCCATCAGCAATGTCTCAAACAAAGCTCTAATGCTTTTTATCTATAAGAAAACAGAACACCCAGTAGGCCAACATGCCCTCTGTTAGGATCTGTTCTCAACCACAACTTTGACATGAGATGCATAACGTGTCCACATGGCTTTCATAGATGTTTATGTTGCCTCTTCGGACTGACTGTTTACTGTGGCGATGGACAGGATCAGCCAGACCTTTTGGCTGTCCTTACGTGGCTTGATGTCATCTCTAGCACACGCGCTTCGAAGACACGTGAGCTATAAGATAGATGGTCTCGAGCCAATTTAGAATTTGCTACGGACGTATCAAATCATGTTGGTCGAAAACTTTTTTTTATGATTGGTTTGAGTCTAATCTTTTGATGACGACTGATGAAGGACCAGCTGAACTAGAGTTAGCTACCATAATCTGATTAAATGGCACCACATTAGAAGGAATTAGAGCAAAGGGGGAGGAATTGATGAGATGCCTTGCCTGGAGAGCTCCGCTAGGACGCTATCTGTAGAAGGGGGCTTGAGGCCTATGGGCAACGGTAGCCAAGGCTTGTTGATTACCTCTTTCACCACCTTGTTGATCACCTCCTCGGCCTGAATGAAAGATAAAAAACGATGACTATTGCATGAGCACATTTGAACTTTGGATTAAATGTTAGGAAATTGCGCATGAAAAATATATGGCAACCCTTGTCAGTGGACTGGAGAACATCTGTAACCAATAACGTAGTTGTTTTGCTGACATGGTAGACCATGGGGGTTAAGTACTCATGCTCTTTAACCAAAATCACCCTTCATCTACTGCGTTTTGCACAGCATTGGGAAGCATTAATTATTAAGAGTTTTAACATCTTGCATCAAGACGAAACCTACTATAATGTCCTGCAGCTTATTGCTAAGGGGATGTGATGCTGCTAGTTTAAAATCCCTTCTTTATGGAATATGTTTCCACAGTTTAACTCACTGAAAACATGATAAAGAGTCCAAAAACTTCTAGGAATTGTGACAGTTCACCCAAGTCAAGCTGTCATACTCTTGCTACACAAACTAGAACACATTTTATGACCAAGTTCTAAAATATATGATCTTGAATGCGATCAATGAATATAAATAGAATACTCAGAAACACTGAATAAAAAGGGACAGTAAGATGTTACCATACCGGTTGTAGGTCAAAAGATTTTTGTGGCATGCCACAGCTGTTATCGACCATGCTGGCACTTTGAAACCCAGATGCATTCTGCATTTTCCAAACAAAAGAATTTATGAGAACCTTAATAAGAGACATGAACACAAACACAAATAGATTATGACCTGTACATAGGTATGCTTACTTGAGGAAAAGAAGAAAAAGGACTATGCAATGGTGGCATCACAGGGCAACCCCATGCATCCGCATGCATCTGAAATATGACAATGAGCACAAATCAAGCAGCTGCATTCAAAGTTGTCTAGAAAATGCTTATACCATCAGTTTTAAAGCATGCTACACATGGAGAAAAAAAATGTAATCTCTATTATGGTGTTTAATTTAACAAGAGTTACCCCTAGATAAGGCTTCCTGTGCCAAATTTCTGTTGGGGGCCATGGGAGATAGCTGGGTGTGCCCCACGTATGCATGCTAGCTGTGTGACTACCTGTTGCTCCCCACATAGGATAGACCGGGCTGGTTGGAAGATCATGGTTAGAATGATATGGAGGGTATGCCATGATAGGTTTATATGGATAATAACTCCTTTGTACTTGCTCTCTATGGTGTGGCCATCGCCGGTCATCTTCCTTGGGCAAAATAGGCCTCCTGCGCATTCGATATTTCTGCCAGGAAACATGCAGTGGTATTTAACTAGCTAGAGTATGGATTTTTGTGAAGTGGATAAAAATCAGTCTGAACTAGTTCCAAACTGTCTAGATAATTACAAATAACATTTAAAAGATTATGAAACTAATTTTAAGTGCAAACAATCAATGACAATGGTAAAAGCGTCTCCAACCTCTGTTCAGACCAATGGAAATTACTTCAATTAGACAAAAAAAATGATCAGACCACGAAACGACAGACAGGGAAAGCAAATGCTACAAGAGCTTATAACAAATAAAAATATAATGATTCCTATTGGAACAGAAGCTAACAAATTTGGTAAGGGTAAGTCTACTACGAACCTGCAGATGACTTGCTACATTATGCCTAGTCAGGCTTTCCACTTTCATTAGCTCTAATACTCGTGAAGGAATTGCTTGATCTACACCTAGTTTTTCCACCACTTGCACAAATTTTTTGTGAAGCTCTGGTGTCCAGTCTACCTAAAACTCAAAATAAAAAACAAACAACAATCACCCAAGAGCAATCACACGTTGATGAAATTAGGAAAAGCATACACCTTTTCTAAATAAACAAATCCAAATATAGTAGATGCTAATGCTTGTGACATTACTTCCGATTCAAATCAAGAATAAACAAATGAAGATCATCAGGTCTTGAAAATAGTGTTTACTTGAGGAAAATATGAGAAGGAAAAAAACAAAAAGAAAGAAACTAAACTTTAGAGCATTTTAAGGTAGCATATTAGTGGAAAAGGCATTTCATAAATGTAGGACAATTTGAAGGGGGATAGGGGTGATGTGATTATGCCTTAGGACAGGATCAGGAACTTCAAAAGTACTTGATATTCAGAATAATCAGAGTCACCTTCATCTTCTTTCGATTAGCTCTAGTCCCATTGGAAGTATGAAGATCAGAAGCAACATCATTAGAATGGTTGAGACTGTCTTTATTTTGTGGATTGGGATGTATGTTATTCTCACTCTTGGCACCATCAGTTAAGTCACCTGTCTCTTTGATCACAGTCTCTATAAAGCATGGAGGATGCCCTGCTTTTAGAGTTTCTGGAGACATGGCACAAGTTGTTTCGACAGATTTAGATTCCCCCTCTTGCTCCCCACTATCCTTTTCTACTGAGCAGTTAATATGATCTTGGCAATCTCCATCATCCAGCAGCCGCCCTACTTGTTTGAATTGCCAAGTTGAAGGAGCTGGATGCTTATCACTAGCTGGTGACTGCTGCTCATTGCTTTCCTGAGCCAAAGACGCATTTTCTGTTTTCTCCATGTTCTCATCCTCGTTTTCTTCAAGTTCCACTTTGAGCTCAAGCATAGAAACTATAGAATCTTTGACAGGCTTTAGTGATTCGGATTGAACACTCCCCCCTGCATTAAATGCCTGCTCAGGATCAATGAAGTCAGAAATTTTCTCTTCATGGCATTGAGATCATAAAGTAAGTTCCTACAAATAGTAAACAGAATTTTAGCAAACCTTATGAACCACATGCTGCCATATATTCCTTAGTTTATCTTCAGAGAGTGGTTTCCGAAGGAACTCAACTGCACCAAGCTGAAAATAAATAGCCACAGAAATACATTACATGATCATGAGGCATGGTGACTGTCTCCAGGTTCTCCTTTAATGCATGGAGCATTAACTCAAGAGTCAAAATTCAATGAAAGTTCTAACAGTTGAATGGGATTTGCTTCAATCACTAACTAAACAGAACTCGAACCATCAGAGACAATTAAAACTTGAAAAAATTCTGTGGCATCAAGCATTTCAGTATGTGCAACTTAGTAAACAATTACATAACACTGACGAGTACAGTTCTTACCGCTATGCACTTCATCATGGTGTTCAGGCAATGAATGTTTGAAGTCACTGAAAAAGAACATAATTTCGTACTGTATTAGGAGCTGTAAATTATATTGATGAAAATCTATCCAAGTTGACAAAGTAGATTTTTCCTGAAGGAAATGACAGAACACATAAGAAAGCAACCAAAACATGAGGAGCTAAAAGATGTCAATTTTTAAAGCATTACTCTCATGCATAGAAAATATTAACATCATATATGAACTTACTAATGGTAGGCAAGTCCTTTGCAGTTTCTAGAAACTTGAAACTCCCATTGCTATTGCTCGTACTCACCTGTGACCATAGGTTCTATTAGATTGCCATTCAAGTTCAGCCAATCCAACCAGATTTAGGCCCAATTAAACAATATTATATCTAATTAATGCACTTATATGAAGTGATTATGATGAAAATGGTAATAAGTATTATTTGGCTAACAAATGACATGAGATGGGAAAAGCAACAGCAGCCAGTCATTTCAAGGATTATTTGGAAATTACTAATACCTCTAGGGCGGCTAGTATCTACTATTAATATACATTATGCAACCCTAATTTAACATATAGTGAAATAAAGCTCTTCGTTCCTTATGAATGTAAACACATTGTCGAACCACGTTAAATTTGTGTGTTTTTCTTGTTTACTCTCTTGTACAATAGTCATCATTGTTGCTGCAGGTTTCACAACATTCACCAGGTACTGAAAGTTGGGTTTGAACTAAAGGAAATTACCTCCACTATAGCAACATGGAAGCTTCCAGGTTCATTTGAAATTGCTGAGAGAGCTTCATTCTCATTGCAGAATGTATAAACTGACAATGGGCATGGTGAGGTTAAGCAGAGGCTCAAACAGGAGAGAATGCATCACTATAACATTACAGGATATAAAAGTGATAAATATTAAAGAAGACCAAGAAACGAGCAAGTTTATTAATATCTCAAAGAAAGCAACTATATATTTTGTTTTGGGATCTAAAAGATGTAGCTTTAATATCATATAATGTGGTTTGAACAGTATCCTAGGGTTCTGATAGGAATTAAGAGATGATAAAAGAGCCAAATTAAATCTCTGGTAGAATGATGTTGAAATGGAAGCATAAACGAACCAAATTTTGAAAAAAAACAAAAAACTACAAAATATTGAAAAATAATAGACATTCTTGTATTTCCACTGCTCGAACATACAAAGTTCTGAAACACCGATAATAACACTGACCAAAAACAACTAAATTTGACAACTTTTGTTTACGATCTGGAAACTCCCTTCATGTAGTAAAGATGACTTGTTGCTTTAGTAAAAAAAAAAAATCCTTTTGTCAGTACTACGTTTGAGCATTGCAAGAAATTGTTTTCCATTTATAGATCTCAGTCACAACCACTTTCAAGTTTTATAACTAATTAGCTTCTGTTTTAGTTAAAATAGGTTGAAATAAATTAAACAACGCAAACAAAATTTCTACTTCAGAAAGATAATTAGTAGGCAAATGGTCGAGAAAGAAAGGTGGGGAATCACAAAATCTCTAACCGATATAGTCCAGTGCTTCCAGTTTCGATTTTATCTCAGCAGCAGAACTGTTGTCCTCATCAAGGAGAAGGACACTGAGGCCCTTTGGAAAATCCTTCCATGCTGATAAATCATTAGTGGTACAAACCATAGCTTGCTTGGCATCGTTTCTCAAGCCACGGACAAGTTTCCGGTATCAATTCTTATCAGCATCAAAATCAACCCTGCATGACCCACATGAACATGAATTTCACATCAAATCATCACTACTTGATCTGATGTTCGATACTGTTATGCCAACCATAGAACTTAGTAATTAATGAAAGAGAAAAAAGAACAAAGAAAACCCAACAATTGAAAAAATTATTGTTGCTTAAACAACAAAATTCAGGTTCAAGAAAAAAAATCAAGAAATTCATGGCTAAAACATCATATAACAAGTCTCCACTGAAAACAGAACTTTGTTCAGACTCTAATGCATGCGTTTTCTCTTTCATGAAATGAAGAAAGATTCTTGAACAGTCACGCTGCCAGGGCTGGATCATTTATTTAACACCAACATAAAAAATCATGAAAGAAGACCCAAATAAAAAACTGATAAAATACAGCACAGTGTATTAATATCACCTGTAAGAAGAGAAAGATCTTGCTCAAAGTTCAAGATCTTAATTTGCATGTTCCAGTTTTATAAGACAACACAAAAACTAAAGGACCTATGTAAGATCTCTGCAATATACACCGAAAAAGACAAGAAAATCCAAAGCATAGACAGGAAAAAAAAGAAGAGGAAAAAGAACAAACTTTCAAACCAAAATTGGGAATTCTTTAAATGGAAACAGGAAAGTGAAACAACATATGCATGCACATATTAGCAACAAAATCATCACAGAACGCAAGTAAATCACATGAAAGAAACATCAGAGTAATGCAACACACTCAGCTATTCTAGGAGAAGAAAAAAGCAGCAGCAATGGAATGAACATTATATATTGATCTCTACGCATGCACTTTTGTTTTTTGCATGCGCAGCACTACTTACAGCATATAATCTTCTTGACTGAAAAGTCTTTCTTTCTCTCACAGCTTCTGCTCTGGCTGTACATAGACGTCCAACAACTCTTCAAGGGTAGGGAGGGAGGGGGGGGGCCGGGGGGTTTGAGTGCGCTTTCCGTGACAGGGTGATTGTTGTTAGGACGTGACAAAGGGTGATTTTGAGCACGAGAGTTTATTATAACTAGATAAAAATTTGTAGATTATATGAATGGTATAGTAAATATATTTATGTACTACTAAAGTAAGTTTAGATTAAAAAGTAGATCCGGTGATGTTAAATTAGAATAATAATTTAAAAAGATTATAATTTTTTATTTGTTTGTTAAATTTAAAAATTATTTTTCTTAGATTTTAGAATCACTATTTCAACCCTTGAATGTTTAAATTTTTAAAATCTTATCTTAGGGTCTT
>Ga0325410_1003646_pt1 | contig 17407 bp, 20 predicted proteins | sample PopdelMetagenome_16_FD_206182 | JGI IMG/M metagenome (GOLD analysis project Ga0325410, IMG submission 206182) | Populus deltoides microbial communities from Bellville, Georgia, United States - Xylem-PdIQD-R3 | ecosystem: Host-associated > Plants > Phyllosphere > Stem > Wood/Secondary xylem...
AAATTTTTTTTGTGTTTTAAAATCTATCTTTATATTCTAAGATATATATATATATATATATATATATATATATATATATATAACCAAATTTCTAACAATATTGATATTTTTTTATGAAGTAACAATGACAAACCTTGTCAACCTTGAGTTTATGGCACTTGATATTACGGGCAAGAATTATTTGTTATGGATCCTTGATGCCGAAATTCACCTGGATGTCATAGGTCTTGGAGACACCATTAAAGATAATAATGAAACATCTAGTCAAAACAAGGCAAAAGCCATGATTTTCTTACATCGTCATCTCCATGAGGAGTTGAAGATAGAGTAATCTCACAATCAAAGATCCCCTTATTCTTTGGCAAATTTTTAAAGAAAGATAAGACCATCAAAAGACAGTTATTCTCCCAAAAACTCATTATGATTAGATACATTTACAATTGCAAGATTTTAAATTAATAAGTGAATATAATTCTGCAATGTTTAATATCAGTTTTAAATTGAAACTATGTGGAGACAATATCACCGATGATGATCTGTTAGAAAAAAAAACATTCTCTACTTTTCATGCCTCAAATATGCTCCTACAGCAGCAATATAGAGAACGAGGTTTTAAGAAATATTCTAAACTGATTTCATGTATCCTTGTGGCTGAACAAAATAATGAGCTTTTAATAAATAAAAAATAATGAATCATGACCAACTGGTTCAGCTCCATTCCCTAAAATGAATGCTACGGGATATAATAATAATTATAGTTGTGGTCGTAATAGAGGTCGAGCACGTAGCCATGGGAGAAGATGGTTTAATTATCACAACTATAATGTTTGTAATTCATCAAATTCTTACAAACCTTCACAAAATGATGAGAAACAAGAAAGAGGGAAGAATATACATAACAGAGATACTAAGAAGATAGAAAATACTTGTTATCGATGTGGAATAAAAGAACATTGGTCTCGTACTTGTCATACGGCAAAATATCTTATTGATTTATATCAGTCCTCAATGAAAGGTGTAGATTGGAAAGGAAAACTTACTTGTGAGAATTCGCTTTCTTATTCCTAGATCAATTACTTCAGTGCCACTTTAATTACTAGAACCAAAGTGATATTCCACAATACGAACATCTTTGTAAATCTTGTCAAGTTAATGTAGAGAGTTAAGATGAGAGAAGAGAAAGAGAGAACTATGTTCTTTCAATAATGAAAACTTTACCTTTCCATATGATTAGAGAAGACAGTTACTTCCTTTAATAACTTCTCTAATAACTTAGACCAGACCCATCTATCATGGGCGGACCAGGCCTAACCCAATAACCAACATCTCTCACTCGCCCATGAAGAACCAAATCTCTCTAATACATTATATTTTAAACTTGCACAAGAATTTCATACTTGACGAATAGACCGTGCAACCTGAAGCACATAGTGAAAGGAGCTCCAATAAATAAACTTAATACAGGCCATATAGGAGATATCAACTTCATAATTAATTATTCCTTAAAATGTACTAATATACCCTAACCATTTTTAGTTACATATGACTGAATATAATTCAATCCCTCAAGAATTTCATACTCAATCCATCCTTACAATCACAAGTATTCCAAAATCATATCAAATCTATTCAAGTGATGTGATCACAGCCGGTGAATACAAGTAACAGGTGTAGAACTAAAATTACTTTTTCTTTTTCTCTCATATCAATTAGATCTGAATTAACTCGCTTTCCTAAGAGTATTCCTTTAAGTCGAATCATTCCATAACCATAGGATATACTCCTAAATAGGGGTGTTCAAAATAACCGAGAAAACCGAAGAAAAATTAACCGAAAAAACCGAACCGAAATGAAAAACTGATTAAACCGATTGTCAAAACCATAAATTTTAACAGGTCCAGTTCGGTTTCGGTTTTGAACCAAAAACCGGAACAAACCGAACCAGACCCATTAAAAACCAAAAATTACACAAATCTCTAAGTCTGAGGTATAAATAGTTAATTGTAACCTAACCCTCCTGTCTCTTATAAAAAGCCACCGCCCCCCTGTTAATTAATTTCTAATTTTCCTTTCCTGGTTTCCCAATCTTCCTCTCAATTAATTTCTAATCTGCCTTTCCTATTTCCCAAGCTTCCTTTCCAGTGGGTTTTTTCTAATCTTCCTTTCCCATTTCCCAATCTTCCTTTCCAGTGGGTTTTTTCTAATCTTCCTTTCCCATTTCTCAATCTTCCTTTCCAGTGGGTTTGTTGAAAGAGCTTTCAATGCAAAGGTCACATTTTTCAACTTCACATACGAAAATTGATGGCAAAGGGCACTGAAACCATAATCTTCCTCTTTTTCTTGTTTTTATCTTTCCTCCCTTTTCATTTTTAGCTGTCTTTCTTGTGGTAAGTATTGGTGGTAATGGTTGAGATCGGTGGGACTAATGGCAATGGAAACCATGGAGGAGTTGTTTTGGATATTAAAGATAATTATCCTTCATCTAGCTCCATCAAGAAAGTTTCTGTTTTGAATTTTTGTGCCTTTCATGCAAAGGGTGCTGTAAATCCATCTTCTTTCTGTGTCTGTGTTTTCCTTGCCGTATGAAAAATCTGGATGATGGGATTAGGTTTCCCGGTTTTTTGCCAAAAAAACTGGATTTAACCGAACCAGTTCAGTTTGAACCGGTTTTCTGTCCGGTTCGGTTAATATTTCACAAAATTAATGTAATTCGGTTTGGTTGGTTTTTTGAGTCTAAACCGAACCGAACCGTGAACACCCCTACTCCTAAAGTAGCGATCATTAATACATCACCTCATGATATAGTCAAAAGTCACAAGGGGTAAGATTTTGAGATCGTAGATATGATCTTCAGAACTTACATAATAAAGAAGCAGGGATCTATTCTTTATTCCCGTAATGGTCGTTAACACATGTAATATGAAATACATGTCATAGTGGAGCTTACTCTTTTCTTTTTTTAAGATAAAGAGTGTATATCGTTGCTCTCCTTGTTAAAGAAAATACATTATACGAGTCTTAGTCTTGTTGCTAAAAATATAGACTTTAAATCAGAAATTCTCATTTGCTCATTTTTCATTAGTGACAGATGAATAATTTCATACTCGACTTCAATCATAATAGACACATGAATGGTGGGAATTCATTCATGCCGATTCTTTTATTTAAGAACCTCATCTTGGTCCCAACCAAGGTGACTTTTTTAATAATCATTTTGAGTTAAAATTGCTCCCACTACGCCCAAGTCACTTATTGAGCATTAAAACTCAAATAGTCTCATCTCTACTCGCATTACAAGTGCTAGAGGTGATTGCTCATGTAAGTGAGCCACTCTAAGTCGATCGACATACTTTAACAAATTATACTATACGATACTCAATATAATCCATGAAACAAATAATGAATAAAATGATATTCTAATAGCATTATTCATTACCCAATCACTGTAAGCTTTCATATGATCCTTAAAACTAATTATATTACTAATTACATTCTACATAGGCCAAGGGATCTCACATGTCTAACAAATGCATCCATTGCTATTGGTTTTGTGAGTGGATATGCAACCATAGAATTTGTAGAAATGTGTTTTAGGATCACATCTTGTTCAGTAATTGCTTCTATAATGTAGTGATATCTCATTTTGATGTGTTTGGTCTTTTCATGATATTTTGGATCTTTGGCCACAGATATTACAGCAGTGTTATCACCGTAAATTGTCACTGGGTCTGATGCTGATTTGATAATTTTCAAATGATAGAGGAAATTTTTTAACCAACAGCATCTTGTGTTGCTGTGGAACAAACTACATACTCAGCTTCCATGGTAGATAAGGCCATGCAAGATTATTTCTTGCTCCTCCATAGTATTGCACTATCATTAAGCAAGAAAACATATCCTGAAGTTGATTTGGATTGGTTGACATCTCCTCCCCAATCAGCATCAAAGAAACCAATCAATCGTAAGTCTTTCTTTTCTTGGTAACATAGCATGTAATTTAAAGTTCCTTTCAGATATCGTAGAATCCTTTTGACTGCCATCCAGTGTTTCTGACTAGGATTTGATTGATATCGGCTAACCAATCAAACGACATAACATATATCGAGATGTATGCACATCATTGCATACATCAAACTATCGACAACACTGGCATAAGGTACTCTGGACATTTTTTCCTTTTCTTAAAGAGTCTTGGGACACATATCACATCTTAGGCTCAAACTTTTATCAACAAGGGTGTCCATTGGTTTGCTATCGTGCATGTGATAGCTCTCTAACATCTTTTTGATGTAAGTCTCTTGAGTTAAACCCAAAAGCCTTTTAGAGCGATCTCTTATGATTTTCACACCAAGAACATACCTGGCCTCACCCATGTCTTTCATTTCAAAGTTTGATGATAACCACTTTTTAGTAGTATCAATCATCTCTTTGCTATTTCCAGCTATTAAAATGTCATCAACATATAAGGACAATATTATAAAACTATTGTTAGAAGATTTTAAATACACGCAATGATCTTATTCCATCATTGTAAAACCATCCTTGAGGATAGCTTGATGAAACTTGACGTTTCGTTGTCTAGAGGCTTGCTTAAGACCATATATGGATCTTTTAAGCTTGCAAACTTTGCGCTCTTGTCCTTTAGCCTCGAATCCTAAACGTTGATCCATATAGATCTCCTCATTTATTTCTCCATTGAGAAACGCAGTTCTAACATCCATTTGATATAACTCTAGGTCTATATGTGCGACTATAGCTAAAATGAGGCGAACTGAAGTAATCCTCACAACTGGTAAGAATGTATCTTCATAATCAATTCCCTCTTCTTGAGTGTAGCCTTTTGCTACTAGTCGAGCCTTATAACGTTCTATTAACCCATCCGCCTTACGTTTAATTTTAAGAACCCATTTATTTCCAATGGATCTTCGTCTTGACGGTAAATCAACCAAGTCCCAGACTTGATTAATTTTCATTGACTCCATTTCTTCTTCCATGGCTTTAATCTATTCACTTGCTTTAGGACCAGATAGAGCATGACTGGATGTTTTAGGTTTTTCATCATCTTATGGAGCAATCATGAATGCTTCCTCCTCAATCTCAAATTGATGACGAGGAATTAGTTCAGGAATGCTTCTTCGATGTTGAGATTACTCGTGATCTTGCTTCATGAGAGTAGGAATAGATAAAATATCACTCCCACTGTTTCTAGGAGGATTAAAAGTTTCATCTAAGTCCTCTGTTGAATGGCTTGTTGCGCCATAATCTAGATTTTCCATTTCATATTATTGAAAATATTTTTCAACCTCACCTGTCTTTGGAAAAACCTTTTTTAAGAATACAACATCACGCGATTCAATCTCTATCACTTTTCCATCAACCTTTTCACCAATAAATACAAATCCTTTGGAATGTTCAAAATATCGTATAAAGATACACTTCTTCCCCCTAGGACCAAGTTTCCCATATTCATGAGAAGTATTGTGAATATAAGCTGCACACCCCCATGAATGGAAATAATCTAGATTAGGTTTGATGTTATTCCATAGTTCATATGGGGTGGATGAGATAGATTTAGAGGGCACACGATTAAGTATGTAAGCAGCAGTTAACAATACATTTTCCTAAAAGGAAATTGCTAAGTTAGCTTACGCCATTATTGACCTAATCATGTCAAATAGGGTTCTATTCCTTATTTATGCTATACTATTTTGTTGTGGAGTATAAGGAATAGTTAGCTGTCTAGCTATACCCTTTTCATCATAAAATTTTTTAAATTGTTCAAATAGATATTCATTTCCTTGATCAGTTCTTAAAGCTTTGATCCTGGTATTTAGTTTATTCTCCACCAGATTTGTGTATCAATTGAAGCAATTGAATGCTTCAGACTTATGTGAGATCAAATAAACATGACCAAACCGTGTAAAATCATCTATAAATGCGATGAAATAATCTCCTCTATGTCTTGCCCTCACATTCATTGGGCCATATAAAATATGCAGTTCATAATAAACAACCAATTACCAAAAAAAAATACAATATTAAGAATAATAAATTTCAGAATTATTTTATATTGTAGGCACATAAGTAGGGTCTCCAATTACATTATCAATTTCATCAAATTCATATCCTCCAAGTTCATTATGCTCAAACCAAGGAATGAATTTAGCAGCAGCATCTAAACGACCTACGCTTCTTCCAGTGCATTGTATACCCTTTTTGGCATATTGACGTTCCCTCTCAAGTGGCATTTCATCAGCAAGATTGTTGAAATCTAAGGATTTCAGCCTATATTCCAACGATAGTCTCACCGACATCCATTCCTCAGGTAGAGAATTGAGAACGATTAACATTTGATGTTCCGTGTAGAATTCATAACACCACTCATAGCCAGTCTACTCATCTAATGATACATATAATTAATGTGCTCTTGAATTTTGTGAACAGGATCAAAGGCATAACCCAATAAATGATCAATTTATTTTTACCTATCCACTACAACAAAATATTATAAGAGCACATAAATATTATACTTAATATTTAATTAAGGCATGTATCATCATAAATGTTAACCAAAATGGAAATTAAACTATTTATTTTAATAGTAAATAAATTGGCACCACAATTAAACAATTTATATTAACAACAAATCAATATTATTATTATTATTATTATTATTATTATTATTATTATTATTATTATTATTATTATTATGTAATTTGTTTAAACTGTCAAATGGCAGTTACACATCAAGAGATGTGTTCTTTCATTTTTGTTTACAACTGCCAAATTGCAGTTACAATGTGTGGTCACTTTTTTTTTTTTTTTTACTGTTCTCTCAACTGCCAAAAGATAGTTTCCAATTGACTACAAGTACTGTAGTCAATTGGGAATAGAAATGGAAATGGGCAGATTCCAATCTCCTTTCTCATTATCAATTCATGTAGCCTATGTTTTTTTTTTTTTTGGAAATGAAAATATTAACTGCCGAATGACAGTTACACATTTCTTAAAAGATGTGTTCTTTCAAGGTTTTTTTTTTTAATTGCCAAATGGCAATTCCAATTGACTACTGGGATTGTAGTCAATTGGAAATGGAAATATTAACTGCCGAATAACAATTACACATCTCTTAAAAGATATGTTCTTTCGGGGGTGTTTTTTTTTAACTGTCAAATGACAGTTCTAATTGACTACTAGGATTGTAGTCAATTGGAAATGAAAATATTAACTGTCGAATGGCAGTTACACATCTCTTAAAAGATGTGTTTCTTTCGGGGTTTTTTTTTCAACTATCAAATGGTAGTTCCAATTGACTACTAGGATTGTAGTCAATTGGAATTGGAAATATTAACTACCGAATGGAAATTACACATCTCTTAAAAGATGTGTTCTTTCAGGGTTTTTTTTTTCAATTGTCAAATGATAGTTAATTAACTGCCAAATGACAGTCCAATTGACTGCTGCAATTGGAGTCAATTGGAAATGGAAATAAAAATTGCAGTTTCCAATCTCCATTTCCATCATCAATTCACACATGAATTGAATAGAATTATACAACTACCATGCAAAAAGTCTTTTCTAATTAATTATAGAAAAGACAAATTCATAACTAAATTACTTCATAAAATTTTGTTAATTCAAAATTTTCAATGGAAGTATTTTTTTAACACAAAATTTACATCTATCGTTCATGTAATAACAAATATATTGCATAAAAACAATATTAAAAACCATGGCTCTGATACCAATGTAGATTGGAAAGAAAAACATACTTGTGAGAATTCGCTTTCTTATTCCTAGATCAATTACTTCAGTGTCACTTTAATTACTAGAACCAAAGTGATATTCCACAATATGAACATCTTTGTAAATCTTGTCAAGTTAATGCAGAGAGTCAAGATGAGCGAAGAGAAAGAGAGAACTATGTTCTTTCAATCATGAAAACTTTACCTTTCCATATGAGTTATGTCTTTTTATATATGATTAGAGGAGGCAGTTACTTCCTTTAGTAACTTCTCTAATAACTTGGACCAGACCCATCCATCATGGACGGACCAGGCCTAACCCAATAACCAACAAAAAAAAAGGAGAAGAATATATAAATAAATTTTCCTCACCCACATCAAGGTAATGATGATATTTATCCTTTCGATATGACACACTTTGACGTTGCAGATTTTTCTTAGCAAACTGATGATAAAGTTAATATTTTTTGTAATGATAATAATTAGTTAATATAACAATGTAAAAATTTTAAATTATGTTTATCTTTTCAGTGTGTTTCCTTTATGCTAGTATATTTCAATGTATTTTGTTTTCTTTCTTTCATGTTGACGTATTTAATGAAAAATATTGTGTTATAAAAATTATGTCTTATTATAAACTTATTATATATTTATTCCTTTTCATGAAGAAAATATGGATTCACATCATGCTATAAATAAGTCCAATATCAGTGGTGGAGATATATGTTTAGCAGATAGTGCAACGACACATACCATTCTCATGCATAAATATTTTTTAAATATGAGAATGATGAATGCAAAAGTGAATACAATATCAGATTCAACAAACTTAATTGAAGGCTCCAGAAGAGCTAATATAATATTTCCTAATCGAACAAGGTTTGTTATTTATAATGTTTTGTTCTCTACTAAAACAAGGAAAAATCTACTAAGCTTCAAAGATATACAACTTAACAGGTACCATACTGAGACTGTCAATGAAAATGGTATAAAATATCTTTACATCGTATCAAATGTCTCTACTGGAAAAAAAATATTAGAAAAATTACTCGTTTTATCTTTAGGTTTGTACTACACAAGTATTAGTACAATCAAAGTCAATGCAATAATGAATCAGAAGTTCAATGAACCAAATAATTTTATTATTTAACATTACTGGTTGGACCATCCTAGATCAATAATTATGCGAAGAATTATCGAGAATTCACATGGTCATCCATTGAAGAACCAGAAGATTCTTCAATTCAAGGAATTATTGTGTGCTACTTGTTCTCAAGGCAAATTGGTCATTAGACCATCACCATTTAGCTAAAGTTGGGACTGAATTCCCAAGATTTCTGGAACGTATTCAAGGTGATATTTGTGGGCTCATTCACCCACCATGTGGACCATTTAGATATTTTATAATTTTAGTAGATGCATCTACAAGATGGTCACATACATGTTTATTATCAACTTGCAACCTGGCATTTGCAAGATTACTTGCTCAAATTATTAGATTACGAGTATAATTTCCAAATTATATAATCAAGACTATTTGTCTTGACAATGTTGGTGAATTCACATCCCAAGCATTTAATGATTATTACATGTCACTTGGGACAAAACATTGAACATCTTATTGTCCATGTTCATACTCAGAATGATCTTGCTGAATCACTTATTAAACGCCTCCAGTTAATTGCAAAACCAATACTTATAAGAACAAAACTTCTTGTCTTTGCTTGGGGGTACGTTGTTTTACATGCAGTAACACTTATATACATTAAGCCAACAACGTATCACAAATTCTCCTCATTACAATTGGTTTTCGGTCATAAGCAAAACATTCCTCATTTAAGAATATTTGGTTGTGCGGTATATGTTCCAATTTATCTGCCACAATGTATAAAGATGGGTCCTCAAAGAAGGTTGAGAATTTATATTGGGTTTGAGTCCCCATTAATAATTAAATATCTTGAGCCCATAATAGATGTTTCATTTACAACATGATTTGCTAATTGTCATTTTAATGTGACTATGTTTCCAGCATTAGGGGGAGAAATTCAACAGTTGGATAAAGATATTATATGGAATGCATTGTCATTATTAAATTTTGATTCTCGTACAAAACAATGTGAACAAGAAGTTCAAAAGATACTTTGTTTGTAAGACATTGCAAATCAACTACTGAATGCATTCACTAACTCAAAAAAAGTAACCAAATCTCATATACCAACTATGCTCCAGCCCAGATTGAAGTCCCAGCAGGAAAATCCACTAAAATTATAGCAAATGAGTACATGACATGCCAAAAGCGTGGTAGACCAATAGGTTCAAAAGATAAAAATACTCAAAAAAGAAAAGGAGCAAATAATCAAATTGGAATTAGTGAGGAAAAAAATAAGAAGATAGACATAACTGATCATAAAACCCTAAAAGAAGTTCAGGTGCCTAAAAATAGTAAAAATAAGGAGATCTTGGTAAGTTATGTCTCTACAAAGAAAAGATGGAACCGAAATGAAATAATTATCGACAATATTTTTTTCATATAATATATCGCTTGATATCATTAATGAAAATGAAGATATTAAACCTAAATCTGTCGAAGAATGTCGACGCAGAAATAATTGGTCAAAATGAAAAGAAGCAATCCAAACAGAATTAAATTCACTTGCAGAACGTGAAATTTTTGGACATGTAGTTTAAACACTTGAAGGTGTAAAGCCAGTTGGATACAAATGGCTATTTATGCAAAAACAAAATGAGAAAAATGATATTGTAAGATATAAAGTATGACTTGTAGCACAAGAATTTTCGCAAAGACCTGGCATTAATTATGGTAAAACATATTCTCTTATAGCAAATGCAATTACATTTTGGTATCTCATTTGCCTGACAACTCATGAAACGCTAGATATGTGTCTGATGGATGTAGTCACAACCTATTTATATGGGTTAATTGATAACGATATTTATATGAAAATCCCTAAAAGAATTAAAATACCCGAAGCATATAATTCAAATCCTAAAAAAGTTTACTAAATCAAGTTACAAAGGTCCTTATATAGGTTATAGTAATTAGGACACATGTAGTATAATCATCTTAGTGAATATTTATTAAGAGAAGTGTATAATAATGATCCTATATGCCCATATGTTTTTATAAAGAAGTCAAAATCTAATTTTGTTATTATTGTTATGTATGTTGATGATTTAAATATTATTGGAACTCATGGAAAGATACCAAAGATCGTAAATTATTTAAAGAAAGAGTTTGAGATGAAAGATTTGGGAAAAACAAAATTTTGTTTTGGCCTGCAGATCGAGCATTTAGCAGATGAAATTCCTATTCATCAATCAACTTACACAAAGAAGATCCTTAAAAGATTTTATATGGATAAAGCACATTAATTGAGTACACCAATGGTTGTTCGATCATTTAATGTGAAAAAAGATCATTTTAGACCTCGTGAGGATAACGAAGAATTACTTGGTCCTGAAGTACCATATCTCGATGCAATTGGTGAGCTAATATATCTTGCTAATAATACGTGACCTGATATAACATTATATGTGAACTTGCTAACAAGATATAGTTCTTCTCCTATCCGGAGACATTAGAATAGAATTAAACATATTATTTTTGTTATCTACGAGGAAATATGGATATTATCTTATTCTATTAAAATAATGTTAATCATGTTAGTTGGGTATGCTAATGCAGGATTTTTATCTGATCCATATAACAGTTAATCTCAAACAGGTTATTTCTTTACGTGTGGTAATACTGCTATATCATGGAGATCTACAAGGTAAACATTAGTTGTCACTTCATCTAATTATGTAATACTTGCAATCCATAAAGCCAGTCATGAGTGTGTGTGACTGAGATCAATGACTCAGTATATTTGTGGAACATGTGGTTTATCCTTCAACAGAGGAACTGCAACTATACTGTATGAAGACAATACTGTATGCATAGCTTAAATAAAAGGAGGATACATCAAAAGAGATAGAACAAAGCACTTCTCACCAAAATTCTTCTTCACACGTAACCTTGAAAAGTATGGTGGCATTGATGTTCAATAAATTCGCTTGAAAGATAATCTAGCAGATTTGTTCACTAAAGCATTACTAACTACAATGTTTGAAGGATTGCAGTGCAATATTGGAATGAGACAGCTTAAAGACTTGAGACGATATATTCATGAGGGGGAGTTAATACACACTGCACTCTTTTTTCCTTGACCTAGGTTTTGTCCCATTAGGTTTTCCTGACAAGGTTTTTAATGAGACCATTTTCAATGTGTAAGGCTATATAATAGACATTTAAGGGGGAGTGTTATAAAATCATATATTGCATGTGGATGTCTAAATGCCTTCCTATACTCCTTTTTTATTATGTTCATTCATCATCATCAAGTTCATTCGAATCTATATCTTCTTATAATCTTTGAGCTTACAAATATTTATATACATGTACTTATAAATAGAAACATTATTAAGAAAATAATTGGTGCGCGCGCGCGCCCACACACACACATAACTACTAATTCATGTGAAATAAATATGCTCCCTCTTCATCACCCGTAATCTCCATTATTTTTATATATTTTATTTACTCTTTATTAATTATATTATTTTATTAATGTATGCTTCTTGATACATAGTTTCACAACAAGTGTGTGTTTATATATATATATATATATAAAAAACAGGTAAGAGGAAAAACGAAATACAAATATATAAATAGTGATATATCACGGAGTAGCAACCGTTACATCAAAAGGTAATCTATGATTGATAAGATGTGTAAAACTCACGTGTTTTAAAAACAAAAATAAAGCAAATTTTATCATTTTGAAAGGAAAATATCACGTAGACGGTAATTAAAAAACCTCTTTTTAGGATGTCCTCTAAAACATTTCAAAGGAAGTCTCATTCTTTCTCCATATTTATTAATTTTAAAATAGATAATTTTCACAAATATACATTTTCGCCCCCTCAACGCCACAAATAGCATGATCACATTATTCAGTTCTCAACAATGAATTCTTGAATTTCTATTCCCGTATGCCGTGCTCCTCCTTGTATTCGCAATAATACTTCATCTCCAACTTTCAGTGAAGTAACAGGAATAGCTGCTTTTAGCAGTCCATTTCCTGCGAAAAATAAATAGGCGATTTTTGGAACATTCAAATACGCAAGATGAAGAGAAACAACTGACAAATAAACGACTCAAAACATTGCAAAAACCAAAACCAGCAGTCCTGACAGACCTTCACAAGGAGGGATTAAGGCAACTGTTTCTGCATTCTGGAGGAAAATGCTGTATACTGTTTGATCATCTGACTCTCTCTGCAACACCAAACATTCTATAAGATTTAAAATACAATCCTTCTTCAATCAGTATCAGCAAGTTCTTTAACAAAATTTAAAATACATGGCAAACACAAGGAACAGATTCCTCTGACAAGGACTAGCAACAAAGAATATTCTCAAAGGAACCATACCAACTATAAAGGAACCAGCAAGACAAAAGAAATCCTTATTTTATGAAAAACAAAAATCATACTCTACACTTTCTGGCTATTAAAATAACTTAAGAATCTCAGCTATTAACGTATTTCCCTCCAGATCTGTTTGGATTTCACTTAGTTAGATTCATAACATAGGAAACGACGAGGACAAAAAAAACAACAAAAGGTGCCCTAATCAAAGTTGCTTTTATGATACTCTTTTAGCAACCAAACTGATGAATAGTGCGTTATAGCATAACATGAGAGAAATTTCATCCTCACTTTCTCTGTAAAGTGTTCTGTAAAATGATTTAGCTACGATTTTGATTGTTTCCATTTTCCAGTTTTCCTTTGAGATTATAGGTCAACTCAATATTAAACAGAAATGGTTTTTTAGTGATCCATCTTCATAACAATTTCCATGCCCTGAACATATTCATCTCATTCTATTTTCACATCCTAATATGTTATAGCATTTCATGTGACTTCATGTCTTCAGAGATTCTGTTCTGCTCATGGAATTTTTAACAAGGTTATCATTACCAGCTAAACATCTCAAATTCTGCAGTAATCAAGCACTTAGTAGATTGACCATCTTGAAGTGCACCTCATTACTCTTTACTAATTAGTTTAAGTTGTTTTGATCAAATGACTTCAAAGCCCCCTCATCAGGTATTTAATCATGCTGTAGATAGTTGTTAGCAATCACATTTTAACAATCAGATGACAGATTGAGATGGTTCAGACAAACAAATTGCAGTCTCAAGTTTATTCGCACAATTTTTTACAATTGTAGTTTACAATATTTGTAATAGAACCATAGATCATGCTTGCTAATGGTATGTTCATACAAACCTTTGCCTCAACAAGAATAAGAGGTCTAGTTTCTATCTTCACACGGCCAACAATTGCAGTTCGTAGCTGCCCGTTCTGATCAGCCACAGAAACTTCTTCACCTGCTTTTAGCTCTGAAAGATAGCAAGTCCTTCCACCTGGAATCGAGATGTATGCATGCACTGGTCCCTGCACGTTTCCATTAGATACTTGGTAAAATATACTAACATATATCACAGAATAAATGACTCAGAAAATACTCCAAATGGAAAATCCAACTACTTGAACATCTGAGAAACCAACCTATTTTCATGCTTAAATTGTGCAGTAGAATTACATGACAACCAGAAATTTACATAGGACTTTACAGTTCATGTTATTATAGTATTATTTAAAATTCTGAAAAAACTAGATCAACCAATTTCATTTTTAACTGTTGTCTGCCCAAGTTTCTCAAGTCTTTGCCAACGCTGTATGCAACAGAAAGCAATGAAGTGAATATCTTATGAATCAGATTACTTTTAATTGCATGGTTGCCATGCTTAAGGCAACAATATAAGGATCCAGACAACATATTACAGTGAATACCAAAAGTTGCAAAAAGACAACGGTCATCAGGATACTCTTGTCAGCATGACAAACAACTCACTGCATTAACGCGAAATGGCCTGCTTGCAATGTAATTTGACTCCAAGCACTCTGAGTGAACAAGGAATAGTCCTCTAGCAAAGGAACCAACCTGTGAAAGAATATCCATCCTATCATAAGTGATAATATATAACAAAAAAAACACAGGACACATAAAAGTATAGATGAGAAACTAGAGGGACACCAGAAGCCCTTCACCAGGTTTCATGAGGCTACAGAGATCCACACAAACACGATCACCCATTCCAGCTACTTGAACTCGAGTTACGGTAGCTTTCGTCAAGCTTAGCAGATTGGTTGCTTCATTCCTTCTATCACAATATTCCTGATAATATTAACTTGGATAAGAAACAATCTTTACTACTTAGGAATCAAGGGGCAAAATACTGAAATAAAATTACCTTTAACTTAATAACAGCTTCAACATCTTCAACTTTTAGAACAACTCCACCCAAACCATGCTCCAAGGCCTACAAGGACAGCACAAACATTTAAACTCACACCAATACAATTAAGGAAACATCCAGAAAACAATAATTTAAACAATAAATCAGGCATGTAAATTTCATTTCCCCCCCTGATCAAAGAGTATTCAGCAGATACCTCAAGGAAGATTTGTGCTTCAGAATGAGTTTTTGAGATGGCAAGCACTGTCTTTTGACTGCCTTGAAAAGCTGCAACAATATTCTCAGCAGGTATTATCTGCAAGACATAATTACAATTATGAGATAAATTGTTTAAACTTGTGAATACTTGCAATCAAAGAAATCATTTTTGAAAATAATCTACTATGTTAACCTTAATGAGTGAATCACCTGAAACCGTAAGCAAGAGGTGTTCATGGAATAGGGGTAACAGCCAGTAGATTTAATTGTTTGGAATATAAAACAAGTTTAGGTGATTCTTAAGAATGTAACGGATCACTTGAATATGCAAGGGATGTTCATGGAATAGCAAGAAACGTCCATCAGATTTAGTTTTTTGAAATTTAAAGCTTTTTGTGGTGTAAAACATATTTGTTAATAAATTATCAGCTAGCGAAGATAACATCCACATCATTACATTGTGCTTCAGGGAGAGGTACTCCTAAAAAAAAAGGGACAGTTCTTAATATCCTAAACCAGGCAAGCACAGTGTTTTCTAAAACAAGCAAGTCCAAAACGATAAAAGATAGCTGATTGGTTCGCGAAATCCTAGTGACAACAGAATCTCCTAAGGAGCAGCATCCATACCTGCCAATCCAATAGATTAATAATCACATTCTCAGCCTGCCCATTTTCTGGTTGAAGCTGCTGTAATTCTTGGGGAGTTGAAACCTCAAAAATAGTGGCAACCCTTTCGTTCTCACCATCCAAAACTTCTCCTTCCTCGATAAATAAAGGGTTTATAAAGGAGAATGCTGCACACACCTTAACCAAACTTTAAAACGAGAAATTTTCATCAAGCTGTTTGCTCCATTTATTGATTATATCTCTTACTGTGCGCTAATTATATTAATACAAGATCAGTAATAAAACCCATATCCTAATTAGTAATCAGAGCATGAGAAACAATGTAGAGGATGTCTAATTTAGAGAGTATTTACATGACCAGTCAATAGCAAGTTGTCTATGGTTGGACAAGAAGATGAAGGTATTCCAGCCTCTTTCCACAGCAGCAGTCATGACTTGCTTGCTTTCTGTCCATATCCATACCCTCTTCGATTTCTCATAGGAACCGCCACTTGATGACATTGTGAACACAGAAGTGGAAGAAGAACACGTTGTGACACAACAACTGTAGCGCAAAAGGGTTTCCTTATTCAATCTCAACGAGTTCCTTTTATCTGCACGTATTTATCAATATAGAAAGCAAATTAATAAAAAGAAATATTGGGTTTTGATGAAATGTAGAGAAGAAAACGTGAGGAATTTGAAAGAAACCTGTTAAGGGAGTGAAGTAGGCGAAATGCTTGGGGAATGGGAATCCCAGGAAAGAAGTGGAAGAGAGCAACGTAGCCATGTTTTCAATTTTTCGTTAATTTCTCGGGGTGTTTTGTTTTTTATAAAAAAATACAAATATATTAAAATAATATTTTTTAAAATTTTTAAAATTTATTTTTAAAATCAGTGTCATGTCCTAAGAAGTATTTCTCTTAAAATAAAAAAATGTTCCGAGAGGGAACCAGACGGGGGAGCCCGAGCAACGATGGAGGCATCTTAAGTCCTGTTTATTTGTTGAAAAATAGTTTTTTTTGAAAAGTGAATTTTGGAAAAAGTGAATTCTATAAAAGTGAATTTCAGGAAAGTATTTTTCGATGTTTGATAGTGTAATGAAAAATAAGTTGGAAAACACTTTCCAGTGTTTGGTTGTGTCCTGGAAAATGAGCTGAAAAATAACTTATTAATGTTTTATTTTTCTCAAGTTTATTAAAATAATGAGGAACAAATCTTACAAATTAAAAAATTTGAATGAGAATAAAATTGAAAAAAAATATAATTTCATAAATTATCTCAAATAAAATAAATAATAATCAAAATAATAGAGATCAAATCTAAAAAATTAAAAAAAAATGAAAGGTGGAGAGATTAAAATAATAATAATTAACATTTCATAAATTATTTCAAATAAAATAAGTAACAATCAAAAGAATGAGGACCAAATTTGATAGATAAAAAATTTCAATAAAAAAATGATAAG
>Ga0325410_1003652_pt1 | contig 17383 bp, 8 predicted proteins | sample PopdelMetagenome_16_FD_206182 | JGI IMG/M metagenome (GOLD analysis project Ga0325410, IMG submission 206182) | Populus deltoides microbial communities from Bellville, Georgia, United States - Xylem-PdIQD-R3 | ecosystem: Host-associated > Plants > Phyllosphere > Stem > Wood/Secondary xylem...
TCAGCTTTGGATTTATCCGATAAAAAGAAGTAGTTTGGTTTGTATTAGAACTAGAGTTACGTACTCATATAGGATTTAAAGTCTATACAATCACATAGTCAATATGAGTGATGGTTCAGCACACATGTAATCTCAATACAATCTTATTTATTATTTGTCCTATATGGTCTTTTTTTTGCTTTTTTTACAACCTTCCATTTATTTTTCTTGCATTTTAACTCTTACAATTTCTCTCTCCGTGTCTTCGTAACCCCATTCTTTTCTTTGCATGGTGTTGCTTCAGAGCTTATCATATTTTCTGAAGGTTCGAGTTCTTAAACCCTCACACTTAGCTTGATTTTACACGGTTACTACCTGTCTCCTCTCAAGTTTATAAGTTCCTATATATTATGTAAAAATGGTTAATTGGTAGCAAATTGATAAGAAGAATATCTACGTGATCAATAGATTGGCATGCCTAATGGAAAAAGATTCAATATATGTTCTAGAATGTATTAAACATGCCTCCAAAGAAAACCACATGTAAACTCATCATCGTTGCACTAGATGAATAATCAATATTAGCAATAGAGTAAGGCTAACTTCTAGGGTATAAGAGTTAGAAATCCATCACCTCCTTAGATTCTGGTAGATCATCTAGTGTTAGATGTGTCTGGTGGAGATGGGTCTCTATCATCTAATTCACCACTACAATATAAAACTATATTTGAGGACACCTTTAGTGTCCTTATACAATACCTCCCAATGATTCCAATAGGGTTATTATCATTAATCACAAATGAGCGCATTGGTGTATTGGTGCCTCATACGTAGCCATATGTTTATTCTTTATATGGATTTTATGGCATCGTATGATGATCACAACTATTTATGACAAATTATAGTCAACCAACCATGGTTACTTTTGCAAGAATATCTTATTATCAACATGTAATTCTCTCTAATATTGATTTAAGGACTCTTTAGATGGACATAGAGAACACAACAAACACAACCTATCATAACAACATCGTGGTGGTCAATCGAACCATGTAAGGCATATCTAATAAATTAAATTAGATACAAATTAAGTTGTCACAATAGTCTGGGTGATGCATAGACTTATACATTTGTCATAACCTATTTTTGGGTTATTCTCCAATTCATATTTTTTTTCTCTCTTAAAAAAATACAAAAAAATTAAAAATATTATCAAAAAATATAACAGTGAAAAGAGGATGCCAAAACGCTCAGAAAATTATTAAAATTTGGTTGAGGAGGTTCAAAAATACAAAAATTGAAATTTGATGGTACATCGTTGACCGATGAGAGCCCTGTTGATAAAGAAAATTTGATTGAAGGAAGAAAAGTCCAAAATCAGATGTTTATGGATTCAATTAAATTTTATTGAAGATTTAATTGGATTTATGAAGGGTTTGATTGCAAGAAAAATTGATTTTTAAGTCAATTTTGGCTTTAATTGGAAGAAATTAAAGTTTTGGTGTCAAATTATAATTTTTGTGAGTTTATTTGGTCAAATCAGGGGCTTAATTGCATTAATATTGAAGTTTGATGGTCAATTAGGGGTTTAATTAAAGAAATCCAAAACTAAGAAGCAAGTTGGAAAAGGCGCATAAATAGGAGGGCTGACATTGACTAAATTAGGGACCAAATTAAAGAAAATTAGAAGTTACTGATTAATTGAGGGTTAAATTGTATAAATCAAAAACCAAGGATCAAAGTGGAAAAGGCGGCCAACTTCAAGGTCGACTGTTAATCTTGGCAGGGATGTGATTGAATTGATCAAAATTTTCAATTAAGGACTCAATTGAAAAAATCACAAATTGAGGACTGATTTGTACTTTGACATAAGTTTAGCGCCGTTTATATTTAAATGAAACGGCGCGTTTGGGCCAAAATGACACCGTTTCATACACTGTTAAAAAAAAAAGCTCAAAACAGTGCCGTTTTGAACGGCACTGTAGCCTTTCTTCTTCTCCTGGACGCGTAGAAAATAGAGGAATAAGAAAGTTTTGTTCTCCTGTTTCTCACCGCCTTCTCTTCCCTCAATGACCCAAAAAGATGTCAAAAAAACACCCCACTTGCCTTAATACTGACCGGTGGCCTACCACGGACGCAAAAAAACAGAGGGGACAAGCCCCCAGGCGGCGCTGGGGCAGCTGCACAGAGGCCACCCCAACCGCCCTGCCCTATCCCCTGACCAGATAGAGGCAGGCCATTTCACCGCTAATCTCTACCTATAAATACAGAGGTAGAGAAGAGGCTAAAAAAAAAGGAAAAAGGAGGGAAAAAGGCAGAAGAGGAGAACCAAAAACGAAGAAAAGAAAAGAAAAGAAAAAAAACAGAGGCTCTCGCCTCTGCACAGTGAAGAAGAAGAAGCCAGCAGCACAGCCTCGACGCCACCATAGGTCGCCCTTCTCTACAACCGTCGTTGTCCCTCCACGCCTTCACTGTTCACGTATCATGTGAACAATGGAGAGCACTATTCACACGGGCTGGGCTCATGTAGTAAGGCCGGGTTCGACCCAGCCTAACCTATGTATTTGGGTCGGGTCCGACCCATTTCAAAAAAAATTAAAGAAAAAAATATTTTTCAATATTTGTGATTTCCTCACTTTTTGATTTATGCCTTTTTTTGCTTAATATCGGTCTATATTTTATGTCATAAAAATATAAATCCAGTATTAAAATACCTGGTTTTCATCAACTTTTGAAAAATACAAAAAAAAAAGAAGAAGAAGAAATGTTTTGTGCATACGGCCATCTCAAAGCTAAAAAATCATATTGTGTTTTCCGTAGACCAAAAAAGAGATATATTTTAGCATGCATTTTGGCTTTAATAACTAGTTTATTAAAGTCATAAGAACGTTGACCAAAATTTCAAAAACAACAAAAATTCTTTTTTGTTTGTCTTTTAGTGTCTGGGGTACGACCTTACACGTAAGGCGCATTCCGGATATCAATTTCTTTTTGTGGATACTAGAGCAGTTAGACTTTACCCATAAGATAAAGAACCTCCTTATTGAAGAGGGTTTTTTCTTGAACCTTTAGAATCGACCAACGACTAGAAAACGCAACAAAACCTTAGATTTTATCAGACATTAAAACAATGTAGTCTACCTTAGGTAGGAAGTATTTGGGGTGCTAATACCTTCCCTTTACGCAACCAGTCTCCGTATCTGATCTATGAGACCAGTTAGGGTTTCTAGTGATCAAAATACTAGGTGGCGACTCCAATTCAAATTTTCCACTAATACGAGACAAGAATGCCTTGTCTCCCCACATTTTTCATATCAATAAAAAAATAGAATCCAACCTGAGGATGGACGATCGCCGTGACGCCGCACACGTGTGACAACATTTGTGAGGCATATCCAAGGAGTTCTACAACCACAAACACTCCAATAGTGATGTTCGGAACAACGCTCTTTATATAACACAATATTTCCTAATGTATCAAACACAATAATAGACACAATTTAATATAGATGTGATAGCCCTTGACATATTAGTTGTTCCCTAGGCATATAGACAACCTCATGCTAATTACGTGGTTGCACATACCGTCCATCCCTTTTCAAAACTTTTTATCAGGCAATTCGATGCACTACAAGTTGTGCTATGACAAGAAAATCTCAATCCCTTTGCACAATAAACACTTACTATCAATTAGAAATAGAAAAAAAAAAGATAAACAAAGATAAAATAGCATAACACTTAGAGATGGGGTATAAGTAGGATACATAACAAGGCCTACTTACAATTAGTCATACTCTAAATGGGATGAAAAATTATACACAATCTCTAAAGGAATAAAGATAACAAATTTCAAGCAATTCTCTAAGAAAGATAACCAATCAATGAGAGAACAAATTTGTAACATTTTGAATTTTTGGATTGTTTTCTTATTCAATATTCTAGCATTGCTCAAGGAATTTTTTTTCTCTACTGTTAGTTTAATGGTTGACCGAATTAATTGAGTCCAACTATTCGGTCAATCAACTCCTTCAATAATCCTTAAATTTCCTTTACCAGATCATTAAATGGTCGACTGGTTGAGACAATAGCGATTCTAAACTACTCATTTTATCAAGCGGTTGACCGGATCAGTTAGTAAATACAGCTGATTGACTGGTTGAAGGGGTATAATCACATATTTTAATTATTTTTTCTTTTGTTCATTTATATATTAAATTTTAGTATAAGAGTTGAATGTTGTTCTGAGCTCTAGCGGACAAGAACATGTCGATGATGATGATATCCACATTGAAGATTGTGATGGAGCTGATGACAATTCAATTGATGAATAAGAAAAAAAAAATTATGACTAACTATCAGAACATGAAAGTGTAAAGAATTTTTTATAATGTAATATTATGGATGAAATTTTGTGCCACGAAATATTTATTTTATAATTGTTCACTGTTGTTATTGTGTTGTACAGGCAGTTTACAATTCAAGTGCTTGCAGGGAGGATAAATAGGCAATACAAACACAATTTGTCATGCATTGTTCACATCACCGACGGATCTATAAACGGACTAAGTCCTTTGGTATTTTACAGAGAGTTGTAAAATATTTACTGCATGTGCCACAATCACCGACCTCTCTACAGACGAAGTTAGTCCATCCGTATTTAACAGAGAGTTGTAAAATATTTATTGCATATGCCACAATCACCGACGTCACTACAGATGGAATGAGTCCATCGATATTTTTAATAGGATAGGAACTGCTCACCTTCTATGTCAGTGAAGTCCTCTGAAGCACTAACAGAATGTGAATTCCAAAGTGTGGGTAATTAATGCATCTCTGACTGTGTGTACTTATTTCACATTACTGATGAACTATGAAAATTCTGAAGGTTTATTTAAAAAATTTAATGCAAAATTTAAAATTTTAAAGTGAATTCACCGACGGAATAATTAAAAATAATATTATTTAATAGTCCGTCAGAAAAATTGCAGTATAACTCCCACCGAGAGCCTCTTTAGTTCATTTTTTTCTCTCCTTCGTTTCATTTGTTTTTTTCCTCTCTTTCATTTCAAAACATCTGGTTTTTTTCTTGTAACCCTCTATAGTTTTATCTTCATCTTTAACAAATTAAAAGGCATGTATTGTGATTTAATATACTTAATGATTTTCTTTTTTTCATCTTTTCTTTGTTTTATTGACAATATATTTTTGTTTTGTTTTTTGTTTTTTTGTATTATATGTGGATAAAGTCCAGAAATATACACACTATTAAGGTAATCATTTTTCATTTCTAAAGTCTGTAGTTTTTTTTAAATTTATTATCTATTTTATTATATGTATTGCCATAAGAATTGAATATTTTGTTGAATTTTAGTTGTTATTGTTGAATTTACCTTGTAAATGTTAATTGAATATATAAGATTAAATTTAATTGTTTTATCTCAATTTTACTCTATTATTGCATAATAGAGTGTTTGATTGTTTTCATAAATTTTAATTGTTATTGATGAATTTATATAGATGTTAGTTGAATATATAGAATTAAATTTTATTTTTTTATTTATTTTATTGTTAAATATGTATAGATGTTAGGTTATATATAGGATTTGTTTTTTTTTATTTTATGGTTAAAACATTTTATTATCATTTCTAAAATGAGATGAAATTGAAAAATATAAAGTTTTTGGTATAACTAAAATAAAATTAAATGGTTTGTGGTATATACATTGTCAATATTTGCAGGTTTTGAAAAATTTGGGTAGTCTCCAGTATAGGGGAGGTGTTGCCGATTTTTTTTAAATAATCAAATTTGATTATGTAATTATTCATTCAATTTGTGTAGAAGCGAAGAATGAAATCAACATGTCTTGAGCATATGGTTGCAACTAGTTCTTCTAGCAATGAGGATGACTTGTCCTTAGGTGCCGATCAAGAAGAGGCACCTTCCCCGACTTGCGATGCTTCCTTTTCCATCGCGATTCCACAGCGCATAGGCGGTGTACCTTCACAGCGAGGTCAATTCACTCGCAAGTACGAGGCATATTGGAAAGACGACCTTTCAATGTAAGTTTGTTTTGGTTTTAGTTTTTTTTTACTTATAGCATAATTTGTGAACAACTAATTAATATTTCATTAATTTTATTTATTTTCAGGTTCACAAAAATTGAGGTCGTCCGAGTAATAACTTCGGTGTTTAAATTATTGATGGAGATTCCATTATTTCAATGGAGTCAGGTTTCCAAACATCATGATTGGAGACCTTATATCGATACATGGTTTCGAAAATTTGAGGTTGGAGTTAACTTCTAATTTTATTTATTTCAAATAAATTATTATTTTTATTTTAAATAAATTATTTATACACAGAAAAAATTCGAGTGGGATAGTGCGCATGACAATGTTGCGAGGTGGGTGTGAGAATCACGCTACAACTAGGTAACATCAAAAACAATACGATATTTTTTTTAAAAAAAATATGTTTTAAAATCCATTTTTTCATTAACTCATATAAAATTTGTTAATGGAAGTAAGTTGCATGATTTTTGGTATGAAACGCAGAAAAAAACAAAACATACGCTAGAGATAATGGTTTACAAGGCTGGAATGACATGGCTTTTTGGAGGGATTTTAGGCTGCCATACATCCTGGAGGATAAATGGCCATTATATATCCAGCACGTGACGTCTGAGTGGTTCACACGACGCTCACAATCCGGTGCCAACAACCAGAACTGACAAATTCATGGTTCGGTGACGACACACATCGGCGGCTTTGTTCCGTTCACTACACATGCGAAGTGGATGGTAGGATTAATTTTAATGAAATCTATCGTTAATTAATTTGTTGTTATTTATAAATATATTTAACTTGCAACATTTTTTTTTTCTTATAGGCTATGTCTCTTAGACGTGTACTGAGCCCAATGGAGCTGTTTGTGGAGACGCACGTGTGAAGTGAAGACCGCCATATGGGGGTGTAACAGTTTGTTGACAACCGCGCTCAACACTTCATGGTATGCTCGTTCAACCATTTTATTTTTAAGTTATTATTTTCTTGAATTGAATATGATGATTTCTTTTTTAATTTTTAGAAGACATATAATAGCCGGTTAAAGGAGAGATACAGAGACGATCCTTCGACCCACCCGAATTTCGATCGGATTTGTGGATGTAGGCATGATTGTCTAGTGGGCCCTATAAAAATCAGGTGTACAGACTCTCCAACACTACGATCGAGAACTTGCAGGCGCCCTGTAATGTCTTAATCGTTTGGAGCTCCCAGTTAGTATTAAGCACCCACTCTGAGGAGATTGTGGCCTTAAAACAACACACAACTGATCTTACCCAGAAATATCAGCAACTATCGACGCGTTATGAACAACTCTGCTAGATCGTCATGGATATGAGATCACAGATGGGTGGTATGTGCGCGCTCTCTTTTTAGCCGTATGGTCTCAGGAACGACCAACCTCCTCCTCCTCCTCCTTTAGCTCCGCCATTTTTCTAGTTCAATTGTTTTTTGGAAACACTCTAAAATTGTAATGAATATTTCAATGAATATTATTTAATTTTATTTTTAATATTTTATACAATTTTATTTGCTTAATTGGTTTTTTTACTATTATTCTATACAATTTTATATGATTTATTCTACACAATTTTATTTTTTAAAAATATTTTTAAATTCAAACCGACGGATTTATAGACAGAATAAGTTCGTCGGTATTTTCTAGAGAGTTGAAAATATTTATTGCATCTGCCACAATCACCAATGTCTCTACAGACGGAATAAGTCCATCGATATTTTTTAGAAAGTTGAAAAATATTCACTACATATGCCACAATCACTAACGTCGTTATTGCATCAGTGATTTACCGATGCAAATATAGACAGAATAATTCCATTGGTATATTTCCAGCAAGAATTTTTGTGTGTGTGCATTTTTCATCTGTAAAGCCATCAGTTTTTATTTTTATTTTTTACCAACAGAATTAGTGACAGAACATGGAATTACCGACGAACGTTATTACAACAGATGTATTCCGTCAGAGATTTAGTTGGTAAATTTTTTACCGGCATAATGACAATCTTACACCGACGAATAATGTCTGTCAGTAAAACTGTTAAATGTTGTAGTGTATTAACTTTTAGTACAACACTTGTTTCTCATGAATTAGCAATATTTTTACCAAATTTCTAATAGAGTTTCTCCTATTTTTATTACAACCCAACATAATTAAAAAATAATCTCAATATGGAATCCATTCAACTCGATTCCTCAAATCATCAATGTTTAATTATTCTCCCATCAACATATGCAATTAAATAAAAGAATTCCATATATGCATGATATAAGGATAACAAAATAAATTTTCACATATATAATATTATGTATACTAAACTAATTAACATAATAAACACATCTCATATGAATACAATATTTTAACATCATAATTTATTCATGAAGATTTAGTTCAACCATGTATTAGTTAACTATTTCTTCTACGAGATTGTTTTCATTCTTTTGAAATCCTTATTCTAGTTCATCATTTCAAAACTTTGTTTCCTTTCAGACTCCCAATCTGATTCCAGCATTTTCATACGGAAGCCAACAATACGACATTCCTAATTGGATACCAATCAATCCAACATTTTCATTTGAAAGCCAATAATCCAGTAATCCCAACTGGATACCAATCAATCTGACAATTTATTTAGATGTTAATTAATCCAGCATTTTTATTTGGAAGCCAATAAATCTGATATTCCTATTCAAAAGTCAATATTCTGGTAACCCCAACTGGATACCAATCAATTTGGCATTCCCATTTAAAAGTTAATAAGTCTTTCATTTATTCCTATAACATACAAATATACTTATCCTCTCGATTATCATCATTTAAATAAATTGCAGTTAATAATGAACCGACAATTACATAACAAGGTTAAGGTGTAGGACACCTACTTAGAGCCAGCTGGAAAGCTATAGTCCCTACCGTCTATGCAGCCCCTACAACCTCACCAACATCATTATCATCATCAATTATGTTCTCAAATTACATTATCATTTCATTTAGATTCATTTTTCATTTTATATATATATTTGAACAAAGCTCTCATGCTATTAAGCATCACATCTTTCTTATTCAAATCCTTAATGAAAATTCAATTATTATTAAATAAATATCCAATCACACTCATTAAATACTTTCTTTAATAACCATAACAATTGAGGCAATTACACCATTTTCAAGTCTCAACTAAAAGTAGTGCTCGGAGAAAAAACATTTTTTCTATCAATTCCATTAAAACTAACCTTTTTCTTACCCTTTTAAAGGTTAATTCAACACAATTTAATATCCTTTATATGTAAATTTCTCAAACAAATTAAATTTCCAATTTTTTTCTATCTTAGTCGATTCTATCATTAAGATCATTAAGGGTGAGGTATAATTCCTTCCAATTTCTTTTAATCCAACCCTTACCCAATTATTTATTGCTCGTATTTATGCATAAATTTCATCACAATTTGGATTGACTAATTCTATTTCTAAAAGAGCTTGTTAGAAAGGAGTAATTTAATTCTATATATATATATATATATATATATATATATATATATATATATATATATAAATAAACTCACAACAAAATTAGTTAAGTTAAAAGTATGTTTAGTAGAAAGATGGCTAAAAATAGTGTTTTTTTTAAGTTGTATAAGTTATAATCGATAAGTTGAAAGTTTAACTTTAGATTAAATCAAAATTTGAACTTAAATTTATAATAAAACTTTGATTTAGTGAAAAGTTGTTTTTAACTAAACATATTAATAACTTTTTGTTGAATCAAAAGTTACAAATAAATTTAAATAAAAATTCAAAGTTATATCAAACATAACCTAAATCTAAATCACATTTACTTTTCTATCATGTTAATTCTATGATCTCAAGACTCATAGGTTTTGATTATTTTATTGATATCTAGGATTAGGAATTGATGGGAATTACTAAGATCATGTTTGCCTAATAAGGATATAATTTAAAGTTGAATCTTTAATAGTTATTGATAAAACAAAATACTAGAATATAAAAAAAAACATAATATTCTAGGCACAAAGCCTACAACATAACTTCAAAACTCTCCTTTCTTAAAACATAATAAATAGCTTGACTAAAAGTGTATGTTTTTATAGTACATAAATTTATTGATGAGAATTAGCGAGTATCACCAAAGAGTCTATTAGAGGTCTCAATTAGATCTATTACAAGGTCTAAAATTAAAAAGTTCAACAAGGAATTTAATAGGGTAAGTCAAGATGTTCAGGTTAAAAAGTTATAAATCTGTCATACTGACTTTTATGTACTTTGTGGGCCATATAAAAAGCAACAAATAGAATTTTTCTATAATTCTAGTTGGGATAAAAACTATATATCTCAAGCTTTTCATTCATACATGGTAAGCTCAATAACTCATCTAGATAAGAGATCATGATGTGTTTGAATTCAAGCTTTAAATCTGCCAACAAACAAGAAAAGTTAGAAAAGTATTGTTTTCCATATAAATTGTGGATTCTGACAAGACAAGAATTTAAACACATATGGAAGACAAGAATTTAAACACATATGGAGTCCTTACTTTCCAATCAATTAGATATCAATCCTTACTTTGCATGGATTCTTTATGGAGCAACAATCCTTATTATTTAAGGAAATTATAGGCAGTTTTGGGCTTATTTTTTTAATGTATAGTTTTATGCTAATAATCATAACTTTTGATTCAATCATTATATCAAGCTAAAATATTTTCAGAAGATTTTAAAGGCCTTGTTTTGTTTAGGGTTATAATTTCATAAAAATATAAGTTCGGTAAGGCCTTACGATAAAGCCCATAAGCTATTATGCAAGAATTAGATTATTTTTCTAGTTGGTTTAGGGTTTTTTTTTTCTTTCTATTTGGATTAGTACTCTTTTATTATTTTTCTAGTCTTGTTTAGAGTGTTTTATCTAGCATAAATAAGGTTATTTATCTTGTATTAAGAAATAATATTTTATGTATGGCGAAGTTACTCATGCTCTTGATTTTTTATTGAACTCTTTAGGACTTAACAAAGATTAATTATCTTAATGGCATTCTTTCTTATGCTTCAAATTCTTGATTCATTATAATCAAAGGGTTGGAGTCTTTCATACAAGAACTTCAGTTTTTTTAGTTTAGGTGATGATTAGGTCTAGCTTTTTATCAATCTAATTCTAGCTTTCTTCAGTTGTATTCTATCTTGTTTGTGAGTTTAAGAATTCTTACTATCCGTGTTTGCATTAGTTGGTATCATATAAAAGCTTTAAAATCAGGTTTTATATATCTATATATCTTTAAATTTCCCCATTATTTGTTCTATATTTCTCAATTATTGAATTACAGTAGCTAGTATAAAAAAAACAAAAGTTTCTTTAAATTTTGCCTATTATCGAATTAGTATATTAAAAAAAAAGTTGAAATCACAAGTTTTTTTATTATTGCGACAAAATTAAAACTTACAATTTTTGAATATGTATTTGAGAAAATTGTTGTAACATCCCTAATATTTACACACAATCACTACATGATTTTTTCATGTTAATTCAATGTATTTAGGATTTTTTTTTTCCTTCAAACGATTAATCGGATTAAGCTGAAACTTTACGTTATCATTTTGTTTATCATTTTCTAGTTTTGAATATTACATATATTCCTCATGAAATTGACGACATTTCTACCGAAAATTTAGTAGAGTCTCCCTTATATCAAGAGATCCCAAGTTAATTGATTAATTCTTGTTTCATATTGATTCTCATTAATATACATCTCAAAGTTTGTCCAACAATCCTGGACTCATCTTGTCATTAGATTAGAATACCTTCCAACCTCAACTTCTAATGTTTCATTCATCATAGTCTACTATTATATTTTTACAAATCATATACACATATATGCACACATAATCAATTCATAAGAAAGTGACACAATATAACCACATGCATTCATAATTTTAAAACAACAAAAAAACTTATAAAATATTAGAAATCTACAAAGATGTCTAAATATAATAATATGTCCTCCAAAAAGGTTAATATTAATTACATTCCCAAATTACAATACAAAAGGTTACTGATTAAATGTTCATTAAATCTTAGAAAAAGTATTCCTTAAAAAACCTTATCATTTGCTCATTGATGAGAGGTACCTGAGATTGATTATCACATAATAAAATCAAGTTTTTGCATAAATTAATCACATAAGAATACAACCTTAATTATTCAATTCCATTATAGTTTATTTTATCTATTTCAATTAGTTCCCTTTTATAAATCAGTTGAATTCCTACTAATTCAACTAAAACCCTGGGTTAGCTTAACCTATTACAACTAACCCCTTTTTCATGCAAATTCTTACCTTTTCTAGCATTTACTCACATTATTCTTATTCGTAAATATCTTATTACTAAATAACTAATCTCTCTGCCCATTTTCGGGCAATAAATCCTTCATTGGATATCTAATCTCTTTGACCAATTACCAAGCACTAGTCCTATCACCGGGAAACTAGTTCTTCTATCCACTACTGAGCACTAGTCCTATTACTAGGAAAACTAGTTTCTCTGCCCATTACCGAGCACTAATCTCATTACCTGGAAATCTAGTTCCTCACATCTTTAATCCACAATTGAAATCACAATACTTTTCTACAATTGCAATATCTAGTATAATGACCATGGTAAACAAAAGTATTAAGGTTTCAAAATCTACCTGCTGTCAAAGTTCTGTAATACCTCCTTACTACTACACAATTGTCGTAACCTCCCATTAATCCACAAGTATACCACATTACTTTTCATTCCATATACATTTCACATAATAATATACTAAGTTGTTTTCTTTCAACTTGACAATCATTTACAATTAAACTTACATTGACTTTCATTTCCTTCCAAAAAGACACAAAGAATCCATTCATTCCTTAACACATTCATCATTAATTTATACAAATTTTAAACCATTTTACATTCACAAATCCCAATTTTCATCCTTACTCCTATTTTGTTGAAACATACCAAAAAAAAAAGATGTGAATTCTCTTCAATTTTATTCATATAGGACACATTATGTATTTATTCTCCTCACACATACACTGATACATCATCATTACGCTTCAATAAACACAAATTCATCACATGCAATTCGGTGCCCTATTGGCCGGCCATTGAGCCCTTAGGGACACCCTAGTTTTCTTCATTGTTTCTTTCTAATTTAGCACCCATCACAACCTAATCTAACCCAAATGACTCCATCTACAATCAATTTGCGTTTCCCCCTAATTTCTATCATAAAACCTAACACAAAATTCATGAATTCACCTCAATTTCCTTCTATTTCATATAAGCTTGCTAGGTTACGCTTAGAACTACTTAACAAATAATACTCTCAGCTTTAAGTTCGAACCAATCAAAATTTTCCACATCCCTCCCCTTTTTCCTTCTCTTTATTCACTTTCAATATCTAACTCAATCTTCTCTCTCTTTGATTTATCTTAATTTTCTAGTGTGGATGCGTTTTTCTCTCTTAGAACCATCCTTTTCCACTCCTATATATCACTTCTCTAACTCTTCAATGGTGAAAAAAAAAACACTTTTCCCCTCTTTTGGCTGCACCATCAACTTTAAAAGAAGTAGTAGCCAAAACAGTCTAACAGTTTTGAGAAACAATGTGATCGTTTTATTAAATCAGTCTAGCCATTTCTTAAAACAAAAAAACCGTTTCTGGTTTTGGACCAATGCAAATATTCCATCTGAACCTTTATTCATTTATCTTCTTAACTTTTCTTCCCTAATTTATTATATTCATTTTATCACACCATAATTTTTATCACTCAAAATCATTTCATAAATTTATATTAAAGCACCCTTAAGCTCTTCGTCTTTTATTCATATCTATCTAGACATGTTATAATCATCAATTATCCCCTTTTTTTTTTATATATTTTCTAGAACATTACCCTAGATATTACAATTGCAATATAAATTCTGCCAAGTTGGTTGGTTTCTTTAGTAGATTATGTTATTTTGAAATTTAATTTTGGGATATTGAGTACATGTTTGAGTATACATCGATTTCAAGTTTCATAAAGTCATTCTTGAATTTTGTAGCCAGTTTCATCTCATTTTTATATTCATTTTTGTATCATTTCCATACTCGTTTTCAACTTGTTTTCATATTCATCTTTGTTTTGTTTTCATTGTTCTTGGTTATCTTTTTTTTTAATTTATTAATTGGACATTATGAACTAAAATTTGTGATTGTTTCAATTAGTTCCTTAAATAATTAAAGAGGAGAGCGTAAGACGTAAAAGGCAAAAAGATGAGCATATTATCAAGTGGCATCACATTAAGTGTAGACACATGAGAAAGTGTATGAAGATATTTTTTTACTACTGTAAAATTTTTTATTTGACGATGTCTTCCAACAGTGGGTCATCATCTAAGAAGGAGAACACATTTTTTTTTTTATACAAGCGATACAACAACATTTAAAGCATATGAATATGGTGTTTGGTAATATAAGGGATTGGATGGATAAATAATAATAATAATAATAATTATTATTATTATTATTATAATTATTATTATTATTAAAAAAAACAAAAAAATTCAAAACATTTCAAGGGGCATTTTAAAATATTTGTGATTTTCTCAAATGTTTTTCTATCAATTTTGTGTAATATTGGGTTGTATACTTACACTGTAAGATACAAATCCAGTATTAAAATACCTGATTTGCTCCGAAATGTTTTCAAAAACAAATTTAAAAAAAATTCAAAAAATCTTAAATATTTTAAATAAATTGCCCCTTAAAAAAAATATTTTGTTTTCATGCATACGGCCAAATCCTAAAAATTTTCCAAGCATATTTTCATTAAAAAATTGCATCTTTCTCATATTTTAAAAATCAAAAAAAAAAAAAGGATATCATAACTAGTTTATGATCATTCATTAGGGTTTGACCAAAATATCAAAAACTTTTTTCCAATCTTTTTTCTAGAGTCCAGATGTAGACTTTAATATCTGTAAGGTGTAAAATTACACGATAAAGTACACTATCAGGTATTAAAGATACAATGTGTAAAAATACGATGCTAAAATTCAAACTTTAGAGCGGTTAGGATTTAATCCGATAAGGTAGAGACTTTCTCATAAAGAGATATCTACCTTGAACCTTAGAAAAGACCAACGAATAGAAACCCGACTTAGAAAAAAAAATAATCAAACGACAATGCAGCTTACCTTAGGTAGGGTGCACTGGAGGTGTTGCGTCTTTCCCTTGCACAATCAATCCATTATCTAGACTCTTGCAGACCATAGGTTCCTAGTGACCATAATACTAGGTGGCGACTCCTAAACATTAATCATAATTTTTTGATTAAATTCAAAAACTCTTCCCAACACACCACATCTCATCAGGAGACACGATATAAAGCCTTCATCGTCGCTAGATGACGTTGCGACGCGACCTCGCGACATCCATAGTAACTCATCTAGATAAGTGAGAAAAATGATTGTTTTTTTCATATGATTTATGGATTTTTACAAAGTAAAGACTTAATTACATGTGGAATCCTTAATTTACAAGGATTTTTTCACTTTCCAAGAAGATCAATAAGACAACAATCCTTATTTTGCAAGGAATTCTTATGCCATAACAATCCTTGTTATTCAAGGACATTAGAGGCAATTTTTAGATTGTTTTTTCTAATATATAGTTATACTCTAACAAGCATAACTTTTGATCTAACCATTGGATTAGGCTGAACATTTTTCAAAAGACTGTAAAGGTCTTGTTTTCCATAGAGAAAAGTTAGTAGCAATCAGAGTTCAGAAAGACCTTTCAAAAAATCCAAGAAATTATTGTGTGGCAATTGTATTATTTTCCTAGTTTGTTTAGGAATTTTTTTGTCTATTTGGATTAATACTCTTTTATTATTTTTCAACCTTATTTAGGACATTTTACCTAGTATAAATAGGGTTATTTAGCTTATATTTAGGTTTTTTCAAATTGCTTATTATTAAAAAATAATATTTTATGTGTGGCGAGGTTACTCATCCTTTTGATTCTTTATTGAACTCTTTAAAACTTAACAAAGATTAATTTTATTTATGGTATTCTTCCTTATACTTCTAATTATTGATTCATTATAATCAAATGGTTGGGGTCTTTCATCCAATAACTTTGGTTTCTTAGTTTAGGTAATTATTGGAATGGGTTTTCTATCAATCTGATTTTAGTATTCTTTTGTTGTATTCTATCTTGTTTATGGGTTCAAGGGTTCTTAGTCTTTAGGTTTACATCATGCATTATTGTGATTAGAAAAGAAAATCCTTGACCTTGATTTTTAAAAAGAGTATGGTTCCTAATGGTATTATTGCTTTTAAAATAAACTAAGATAGACTCTATCATTCTAATTAGACTAAAGGCAAGATGTGAAAAATAATACTACAACAATAATAGCCAAGCTTCAATAAAAAGGCTCTCATTAAGTGTAATCTAAACCTATATGAAGAGAAACACACACACACATAAATTGGTGGTGGAATAATGATTTTTTAATAATAAGAATCGGTAATGAAATAATCTCATAATCTAAGAAACAATTGGTAAATAGAGAAATAAAAAACCAAAATAAAAATCAATAACACAAGAACACACAAAGAATTTGCATCTTTTAGAAACTTAAACGTACTCCTTAAGAGAGATGATGAGAGAAATTCACTACAAGAAAACAAAAGCTACACAAAACTCTTTTCCTCAACCTAAAGTTCCAAATAACCCAATCTTACTTTCTTTCATTATTTATGTTCTAGCTTGATATAAAAGATAATAATATAAATCATATTATTTTCGTCGTACAAAGCTATGTCATTCCTTCTACCTTGATATAAAAAATAATAATATAAATTATATTATTTTCCTCGTACAAAGCTATGTCATTCCTCTTTGTATAAAAATAGAATAAGCATTGACTTTAACTTATTTAAATATGCTTCAGTAACCTTATATATACTATGACAACCTTTTCATTATTATATGGTATAAGACTTTTGGCTTCTCCACTAACTTATTTAAATATGCTTCAGTAAGAACTGACTTCAAAATTGCTTTACTGAAAAAAATAAAAACACAACTTGTGGAAAGACCTTCTAAAATCCAAATCACATTGAAAATTTGAATGTACATGGTCTATAACACTACTAGCAGCGCTATTACCCTTATCACAAACCAAACCAACATATCTAGTATGGGTTTTATTCTTCTTCAATCATATCTATAATACTACTATATTTATTTTTAGTATTTTTCAATAATTTTAATATGTTAATAAT
>Ga0325410_1003656_pt1 | contig 17373 bp, 18 predicted proteins | sample PopdelMetagenome_16_FD_206182 | JGI IMG/M metagenome (GOLD analysis project Ga0325410, IMG submission 206182) | Populus deltoides microbial communities from Bellville, Georgia, United States - Xylem-PdIQD-R3 | ecosystem: Host-associated > Plants > Phyllosphere > Stem > Wood/Secondary xylem...
AAAGCCTTGACTCGATGTGTAGCTCAAGGTCCAAAATCCAAATAGTGAGTAATATCAACTTAGTTTTTGAACAAAACTAATTCTAAATTTATCCCTAGAAGGATATTTCAATTATAGTTTTGAAATCTGGCCTGACGGGTCGACCTGAGGTTAGAACCGGGCCGGTTGAAGAAAAAATAGAAAAAAACATTACCCGTGTGACCCGGCTACCCTGACTAGTTGACCCAGTGACTCGGCAAAACCAGATCAAAAACCCGGTTGCAACCCGTTAATTATTATTGTTTTTTTACTAAAACGATGTTATATTAATTTTTTTAATAAAAATTAACTCAAATGACCCGGTCAAAACTCGAAACTTATATCTTCAACCCGAACAGATTTAAAAATTATTATCCCAATTCATATATAAAAGAGGGTTCGCCAGCCAGTTCAAATGTTGTGGAAATGGGGCATCTTTTATCATTAGATCATAATTTCAAAAGCTCAGTCATTCGGTCAAAAATCAGTCCCTCTTATTTGAAAAAAGAGAGGAAAAAAAGAGAGGAAGAAAAACCATTACTGACAGGGAAAGAAAACATCCACAGACTCCTTCCCCTCCAGCTCCCTGCTGTCTGCTGTCGGTCTCCGGCGTAAGCAAGAGAGCATCAAGAAAAGTCGAGCCAAAGACAAGATTCCGTGCATCTTCCCTCTCCTCTCTCTTACACTGCCTCCAATAAAACCATACCACACTCTTTCTAAAATATCTCGTACTCTGTGTGGCCAAGTTCTTCGGGTACGATTAGGGAGAAAATTTGTTCCTTTTTTTTATAGCATCAATACAATAAAGTTTTATACAAAACAATGAAAATATCAGAAAAGAAACATTCAAAAATATAAAATAATAATTAATTTAAATTTAATTTCAACATATAAGTAATTTACTGGCTTGTGATTAGATTTAATTTCAATACATACAAATTAAATGAAAACAACACCTCAAATTCCCTCCTCATTATATATAAATTTAATTTTCCATCCAATTTGAAATTCTTTTTTGTTTTTTTTAATTTAGTAAGAGACAATTCTACCCTGCCCACAATCCTTCTCCTTGCCTCCATAACATTCTTTCACCAGTCAAAAAGAAGACAGAACACAGACACATGCTGTCTACTTCCCTCTCCTTCTCTCATCACTTTTCTCTCTAACAAGACCAAAACTAGACGATGTCTAGATCCTCTTCAACGTCGTCGTCCTCCTCAGCAACGACACCGTCTCCTTCAATAAAACCCGAATCCTACTCTCACAGTCCAGTCCACTACGCCGTCATACTGGGCGACCACACAACCCTCACCCGCCTCCTCTCCACTCTCCCCAAACTCACTGATCCCACCAAAATCCACACCGAGTCAAACTCACTGAATCAAGAGCAACTCGCAGACAAAATCTCCTCTCTCGTCGACCGCCGTGATGTCCCTTACCGAGAAACGCCTCTCCACCTCGCTGTCCGCTTAAACGACCTCTTCGCCGCCAAATCCCTCGCAGCTGCTGGCGCTGACGTGTCATTACAGAATTCCGCTGGTTGGAACCCTCTCCAGGAGGCATTATGTCGCAGGTACTCAGAAATCGCTCTCATTCTCCTCCGCCTCCACCACCGCTCCGCCTGGTCCAAGTGGCGCCGCCGCTTGCCTCGCCTCACTGCCGTGCTCCGCCGCATGCGTGACTTCTACATGGAAATCTCCTTCCACTTTGAAAGCTCAGTCATTCCTTTCGTAAACAAACTCGCTCCATCAGACACTTACAAGATTTGGAAACGTGATGCTAATCTCCGCGCCGATACTACCTTAGCCGGATTCGACGGCTTGAAAATCCAGCGTGCCGATCAAAGCTTCCTCTTTCTCGGCGACGGCGACGGCGACCAAGCTCACTCCATTCCTCCTGGTTCTCTCTTAGTTCTCAACCACGATGAACGTAAAATCTTTGACGCATTCGAATCCGCCGGAGCGGCGATGAGCGAGTCCGACATCGCCGGATTCTGCTCCCAAAGTAGCGTTTACCGTCCCGGCATGGATGTCACTAAAGCCGAATTAATAAGCCGAACGAACTGGAGACGACAAGAGAAAACAGAATCTGTTGGCGAATGGAAAGCTAAAGTTTATGAATTAAACAACGTCGTTTTTAGCTTCCGATCTCGGAAAGTAATCGAAAGCGACGTCGCAGGAAGCGAACAGGTCTTACCATTAGAGCTTGACGAAGATGATGACGGCTTCTTTGTAGCTGAAAATCCTAGCTTTCTCAATTTCGAGTTTAACAATGGAAATGAGAGTAAAAGGAGGCACAGTAGTTTTGTGAGGGAGGAGAGGGAGTTTGTGAGTGTAGGGAGGAAGAGTGTGGATATTTATCCGTCGTCTACGGCTACGGGGAGGAGGAGAGTGGTGGCGGTGCCGGAAAAGGTGAAGGAGAAAGAGTATGTGAAGAGTTTGAAGCCGTCAGTTTGGCTAACGGAACAGTTTCCGTTAAAGATTGAAGAGTTATTGCCGTTACTTGATATTTTGGCGAATAAAGTGAAAGCCGTTAGGAGGATGCGTGAACTGCTGACTACAAAGTTTCCGGCGGGAACGTTTCCGGTTAAGGTAAATTAATTAGTTAATTAATTGCGTATTTAGGTGGTGATTTTTGGATTAGTGTTTGGTGTGTCGTTTTGGGTTCTTTTATACTGTTGGATTCTGTCGTTTCATGACTGGTATTTAAATTTCTGTTAGACTTCCGTGCAGTGCTGTGGTTCAAAGCTACGGAGATTTGTGGACCCATCATGCAAGTAATTTTAGTGGGGTCTTTCGTTTTGTGTTTTTCTTTTTTATTCATTTGACTTCTGATGTGTGAGATTAAATAAACTTGGAAAATGATTATTTTGGTAATTAAATAATAATCATATATGTTTCAAATTATATTATCAAAACGATCAATGAACTTGTGCATGCATTATTGTTCTATGGATTTCTGTGTGGTGTTGTAGTTCAAACCTATAGAGATTTGTTGACTTATTTTTTACTCTCGGGTTTTGACATGGTCATTATTGATTGATGAAGTCCATAGAATTATACCATGTTAATTCTAAATTGATTTTAAAGTTAATAAATTAATTCTAGATATTCAATTCTAAATTAATTTTTTATAATTTTCTAATCTGGTTAGGGGTTGAGTATAGTACCGGTTCCAAGTCGGACCCGACATGGGATTCGTGGGACCCATTTTGTGTTTTTGATACAAGCTAGGTAGAAGAAAAGGGATGTGTGTGATTAGTGGAGAAGAAACTTTTGTGAGGAATGTAAGGTGGGGTTGGGGGCTTTTAATGGTCGGTGATGTGACGTGGGATACTGTGATCAGTTTCTGACCTGATCGACGATGATGGTGTATGGGACCCAAGAGATCCGATGTTTTCCTTTTCTTGGGAAGCAGGGAATGGAGCGGAGGCCAAAGGGTACCCCATGTTTGCTCCCTTCTGTATCTCCTCTGCTCTGATTTCTTTTCTTGACTATAAAACAATAGTACCGCCCTGATTCTGCCACGTCTGACATGGCAAGATCAAGGGCTTGATGAAGTGCTTGAGTAATTTCAGATGCTTGATGGGCCGGGACCAAGTTTTATTGATTTGATTTGATTTGGTGAATTATAAATGTGTTAACAGTGGTGGTGGTGGTGGTTGGTGTTTTGGTGGATGCAGGTGGCGATTCCGGTGGTCCCAACGGTGAGGGTGGTGATAACGTTCACTAGGTTTGTTGAGCTACCACCTGTTGAGCAATTCTACACTCCACTTTCTAGTCCAAGACTTTTTGGTGGTCATGAAGGAAGTAGAGTAGGATCATCAGATGAATCAGACAAACATTATCCATCATTGTCATCGTCCTCCTCAACGTCGTCGACCACATGGTTACAGCGAAACAGCAGCCGATCGGGGAGCAAGCAGCACCGGCATAGTTCTTCAGTATGGGGGCAGCAGCAGCTACAAAGTGATCCTTTTGCCATACCAAGTGGATATACATGGACAAGTGTTGATGAGAAGTCGACTAAAATGAAGAAATCCAAGTCCATAAGGAAATCCAAGTAAAGATGGCTACTATAGGGCAAAGGCAAATGAGGGATTTAATTAGGGCAAAAGGAGTCAGGAGATTGGTTGGTGGTGATTAATTAATTACTTCCGTGGATCTTTGAACTTGCAAATATATATAATGTAGATATCTCCATGCTATTTAATCATATTGAGCCTTTCATGTGTGGTTTATGACAGTTTTTGACAACATTATGATTAGAAGATTAACTAATTAATTACTACAAGTTTAGGTTTTTGTCCCAAATCTTGTTGATTTTCATTGCTTTTTTGAAGTTTTACCACCAATTTCATGACCTCGAGCTAGCTAAGGCCAAACTGTAAGAGATGCTAGTTGGCTTCAATTTTTTTAATTTTTTTTAGTTTCTGTTTTCTGCTCATAGTAGAATATCCAAGAAATTCACTTAAAAAGTGGCGGGAATTTGATGATGAGGGTTGAAAAACAGTGGGACGTTCTTACATCATGGCAATCATTAACAGCAGTAAACATGAAAGCAATAGCACTTGCTTGATATGGGGCAGGTTGCGCCTGTTCAGAAATGGCAGGAGCCATTATTATTGCTGAGAAACAACTGTCTCTTTATTCTTTTTTACAGCAACTCAATGCGGTACCCATGCATAGCCAATCCCAGGTTTGTAACCACAGTTTTGGTTGCGTAGATTTATGTGTTCTGGAGTTTAGAGTACTGGATTGTCAAGTCAATCTACGGATCACTAAACTGGTACTATTAATTTGTTTCAGTGTGCTCTCCTGTCAAAGCAGGGTATTGCCTAAATCAGTCTATAAATTAACTGGTACTATTAATTTAGCACAACTTTTTGTTCTTAAGTAACTGGGATTATGCTACTAAGCTAATCATTTTTCACTTGTGCCCATGCTACCAATGGACCTCATTTGATGGCTAGTCTGGAAAAGATAAATGTAAAACTTGATCATCATCATGCTTCCCTTTCACTGCTAATTATCAAGTTCAAGTGGGGCACAATCTTTCCATGTTCTTTTCTTTTGGTTGCCAATGGTACAAGGCTTTGGATGCACAAAAAACTGTGACAATCTGAGCTTAATATATTTCTATGCTAAGCAGTTGTACTAGCTAGGCATGAAATGATTAGTGGGGCTAGGTTAAGAAGAACAGTCTCTAACCATTAATTCCATTGTCGTGACCTTAAGCAGCCAACAACAGTGAAACATGTCTGCAGCAACCTAGACCTAATCTAAACACATTTCACTTCCTTACAAGCCATACACTCACTAAGGGGAACCAAAGTCAGCTCTAAGCCCTTTTCTTTTCCTTCAAGTTTCTTCTATCTTCTTGGACCCTTCGTCGTCCTCTTAATTTCCCTCCTGCATGGCGCCTAGCTCTTGTCATGCCTAGTCATACAGTAAATTTGGCTGGTATTTTTTTCGGATTCCATTTTCAAGTCTTGGTATCAATGTTCGATGGCTTGCAGCTTTGACGATGAACTTTGAATCAATTAGCATGGTGTGTACGTATAACCTCCCCGCAACCTATGCCAATGTTGCCATCAGGGAGGATCGATCGAGCTGGTTACCATTACGTGTGATGACCATGAAGAAAATGAGCCCACGCCCGTGTTAGCATAACATGTTCACTTTCTTTTTTCTGAATAGTCGTCCATGAGTGGAGGATTTTTATCACTATATGATAATAACAAAAAAAAACTTTAAATACTTTTCCTGATGATTAACTATAATTTATAGTCGATAATTTTAGAAAAAAAACTGCTAGTGGAAAGCAAAAACCTGTTCTTTAGCAAGAATTATGATAATTTTTATTTTTATTTTTATTTTACTAAAACTCAATTGCATCTAGTTAAATTCCAAAAAAGAAAATAGTACAGTGGGGGTTTGTTATCATTTTTCTTTCCCTTTTTGGAATGGAAGAAATTATTTGTGAACAATTTCTGTGTACAAATGGTTGAACTCCATGGAGGGACAAAAGAGATAGGCCTGTAGGCCCGATGATGCCTTGTAATAGTTTTAGAACCCACCTGCGTTTTTTGGGGCCCATAGGTCTTTTTGAATCATAACGTCATAAACTGGGCCTTGTAATGAACACAAAGACTTATTCACATTGCTTATATAAAACTTTTAAAGTCTCATCTCATGGCATCCAAATTAGAGATAAATTGAATTTCTTTATATAGTCTGTTTTATCATGTGATATGAAAGATTTCAGTAAATTCAGAGGTTTTTAATGAGTTAAAGGGAAATCAAATTATTTTTAAATGATTTAACTTTTTGAAGGACATGTTTTTCGATCAAATCCTTGACTATTATGCTAACTTAGACTAATTAAAGAATATGATTGAAATCTATTGGCATGTTAAGGATCTAATTGAGATGGAAACTATGGACTGGGAACTTTTTTAAGGCTTGTCCTTGAAGTTTCTAGTGTGCCATACCGCTAACTTTTTAGTCGGCGACAATTAATGATGATATTGTCTACTTGCCATGTACGTACAATATCTTCATCGTTGTGGAAATTATGTGACAACGAAATTTCAACCATACTAGAATTGACCTTAGCTAGAATGTGAAGTGTTTCTTTCCTTATAGCAGCTTGACCCAACATGTCATTTGACACATGGGGTCCAACGTAGTGGCCAATCTTGTCTAGAATTATCTCTCCTAGAGATTTCTAGCAGCTGTCACATAAATTTGGATGCATGCTTGTGAGGAATTCTAGCGTGTATATAAATGGAATTGTGGTTCCAAATCAAGAGCTCAAAGAAGAAAAAACCCTACTCGATCTAAAGAATTCGTTTTCGACATAGTTTAAGAGCTTAATATTGCCACAACTAGCTTCTTATCGATGGCTTTGTTGCCTGGTTTCTTTAGTTGCTTCTCGGATTCTGGCAGGATTGCATGTGAAGGAGAGGGAAGTTCAGAAAGAAGATTGAACAAAGAGGACGAGGTCAACGAAGACAAGTCCATGAAGAAGAACAAGTCGACTAGCAAAAGCCGCCCTCCAATTCCTGTGGCATATTTTCCTCTTGGAATAAGATTCTCTCACTTATGATCACGAGCATTAATTAGCTAGCTAAAGATCATTTTATGATAAAGTATTACATATTAGAGTCCGATTTTGTAAGTGAATTATTTTTATTTTCCTTCTTTGAATCTTCAAGGTAATCTTTGCAGACAGATTTTATGATATAGTATCACTTCCAATCTTGTATTGAAGTCAAAGTAAAGAAAATACACTTGGTGACCAAATAGTCAATAAAATTTAGCAAGAGACTAGATCATATGATTCAGTGATAATAAATAGCCAGACAATTACCTCAGATAGGATAGGCTAAGAGAGCTTTAGGTGTAAGATATCCCTTCAACTTGAAGCCCACAGATTGAAAAAGAAGAAAATGATGCTCCAAATTCCCCTCTTCTTAGGATAACATCATGCTTGCAATCATCATTAATTTTCTACCCTATGCCCGAGCTCCTCTCACTCTTCTTAGATCAACTTCCTTTTCTTTTTCCCATGAACTTTTCAACACCTACCTCTTCAAGAAAATAAAATTAGGTTAGGTGGAGGACTTAATGCAACATCCAAAATTACAAAATAAATAGAATTAGCTAGTATGAGGATTTGATTCAACTACCTGAGGAAATATGTGGTCTGTGAAGGGAAGCTGTGACAGGGACACTCTTTGTTTTTTTTATAGAAAATTCCTGTACATATATTATAATCCTCCCACAGATTCTCCTGTAGACAGACTAGTAGACAGCTCCATCACATTGTGGGATGATTGGCAGATGGGTAAAAAATGGTGCAGTGTTTAACACAATCAAAGAATTTAGTTGACTAATAACTGTAATTGCATGTCCTCAACATAAATTTTCATTTGGGTATCAAGATTTAAATTTTAATTAACTTAATTGTATTAAATAAATACATCGAGAATCATATGCGTCAAAATACTATAGAGTCTCGTACACTAACTCTAAGGTCATACGATATATTATTGCAGGTATATGATATTGTGGGATGATTGGCAAATGAGTAGACAAGGATCGATGTAGTGATCGATGTAATAATCAAAGAAGGAATCTAATTGACTCACTATGATTTGTCCCCATCATATAATACCTAAATTCCAAAAAATATATATATTGGCTTTAGCTAAATTACTACTGCCTAGGAAAGTTGCATATGCACCCAACTTTCTCAGCATTCTTTATAAGACCAAGACAGGTGTGTTTTTGGTAGAGTGTGTTTTTTATATATGTTTTTTAATTAAAAATATATTAAGATAATTTTTAATATTAAAAAAATATCAAATTAATATTTTTTTTTAAAAAAAATTAATGGAATATCAAATAGGCAAGTTAACATTTATATATTGTAGAACTCATTATCTTTTAACTAAAAAATCATTTGATACCTTTGAATAATACGAAGGATATTTCATCACAGGTGGGTTGTGTGCACAGCATGCACCTTTTCTGCTGACTGACCCCTTGCCCTTGCCCTTGCCCCGATCATACTTTCTATTTAAATAAGAACAAAAGCTTTTTAGGTGTATCCTTAAACCTTTCCAAGAAAACCGATATATATATATATATATATATATATATATATATATATATAAGGACTTGATTGAAAATATCATATTGCTGTATTTAGTATTATGATGGATAGAGCTTTTCAAAATATTTTTTGTTTTAAAATATTTGTTTTTTAGGTTTTTTTTTTATTTTTTATATCAATACATTAAAACTATAAAAAAAATACTAAAAAAACATAAATTTAATAAATTTTCAAGTGAAACACACCTAAAATTATAAACTATAATACTCTCAGACACTTTTAAAATACATCATGTAAGTTATGTAGAAATCTTAACATGACATTATGTTTTTCCATGGTCAATCTTGGATTGCAAGAAATGATTACAAGAATCAAAGCAACAAGAGTTATAATTAGTTGACTATATCGTTTATCTGTGCTTCGTCATTAGTTAGATCAAAACTTTTTGGAACATACAAAAGAAGCACTCAGCATTGCTAATATTTTTTAAATAAAAAAAATTAGACGATATAAAGGTTGATTTAATGCGACTTGATCGATTTAATGAGTTTAAAAGTAATTCCAAACAACTAGTAAAAACATAATTTGATTCATAAAAATTCAAGATAATATTTTTTTAAAAAAATAATATTAAAACAACAACATATTGAATCTTAGTCAATCTGGGTTAACCTGCTAAATTCATAACACGAATCATGAGATTATAATAGCCTCGTATAAAGTACATCAAAACAAATTATGAAACATAATTCTCAATTAACCCCATGTTGAAGAATAAAATTGAAAAGAATTGATTAAAAAATTACAAAAAAAATTTAACCTCAGTTAACCTGCCAAACTCGTGATTTAGGTTATGAGATCGGGATAACCTTATAAAAAGTAAAAATAAAAAAGAATCCAAGTCAACACGGGTTAATTTGTCAAACCCACAACTAAGATCATGAGATTATGATACCCTCATTAAAAAAAAATAAAATAAACTTATGAAGCTCATTTTTTAGCAAACTCACTGTTAAAGGTTGATTATGAAAAAAAAAATTAATCTAAAAATAGAACACAATAAAATGATCTGAATCTACTCGAGTTAACCAGCAAAACACGTGATACAAGTCATAAGATCGAGATAACCTCATAAAAAACAAACCAAAATAAATCATGAAGTCTAATTCCTAATTAATTGAATGTTGAATGATGAAATTGAAAAAAAACTTGTCAGTTGAAAAGGCACAAAAAACACTCGAGTCAAATGAGTTAACCCGCTAAACTATGACATGAGTTATGAGATCAAGCTAATCATGTATAAATCAAATCATAATAAATTATGAAACTTAATTTTCAATAAACTAAATGTTAAAGTATGAAATTAGAAAAAGAAATATAGATTTAAAGAGAAAAAAATATTATTGAAATGAATAATATTTTGTAAGGGGATGAACGATAATAAAAATATAAAAAATTATTTTTTTATTTTTAAAATTTATTTTTAATATTAATAAATTAAAATAATAAAATAATAATTTAAAACTAAAAATTGTTTTAGAAAAGTTTTCATAATGTTTGGACGAAAGTGCAAAACACCACTTTATAGTGCAATAACGAGTTGCTTTCATCCATCACCGACTTTCCAAATAAGCCGAGCAATCCAGCAACTGCAGTGGGGTTTCAGAGGACAACACAGCCAGCTCAGTGTACTATAAAGAATCTACACAAAACCAATAGAGCAATTCCATGTCATTGTGTACCCTGTCCTTCCCTTCTTGTCTTGCCTTAACATGGAGATTGCTCTTACCTGGTAAGAAGATTCTGCTTCCCATAGCCAAATCTAACCATTTTTGGTTGCCAGAAAGTAAAATTGCAGGCTTTTTGGCCCTACCAAAGTGAAAAATGCATGATAACAGTGACTCCTTTCCAAAAATCTTTAATTATCCAAGGTAACCAGGCGCCTTTACTTCTGTCATGTTTTTTTTTTCAAGTATTTTTAATTCAAAACATATTAAATAATTTTTTATATTTTTAATATCAAGACGTTGGAACATTTGAGATATAAACAATTGCCCCAAATGCAACATCGTTCTTCACATATAGTAATCAAAACACACAAGGAAGAAAACTCTCAAATTGGGATATCACGAAACCACTAACCGAAACCTAATTACTATCACACTAAATTAGGGAAACAAAGTTGTTTTTATTTTTTTAATATGTTAAACCTATGATTTTAGCCTTAAATAACTTTGATTTCAAGGGGTGAAAAACTAGTTCCTATGATTTAAAATGCTTCGCAATACCCTAAAATGATTGAAGGAATCAAAGAAAAGAAAAATGGTGCATTCTAGTTTTATTTATCATTATGGTTTTATCAATGTCATTTCCCTGTCCTCCATAAGTTTAAAATTTCCCAATCTTACCTCTACAGTTTTCAAAATTCTTCAATTGTGTTTTTTACAACGAAATTATTATAATAAATCTCTCTTTTCATCCTGTTTTTGTTACTTTTTCTCCCATTCTTTCCTCTCGAATCCCCATAAACCTATGATATTTCACAAAAACACTTAGCAGCCTAAGAAAACTCAAAATCCAAATATATATATATAAAAATGGAATTGTTAAGGGGGAAACATACTGACATAATACACTTGGGACCTGCTAGAAAGGTAATATTGGTAATATTTAATCTATAGGTACTAAAGTGAAACATTGATAAATCTTCAAGGGTAGAAATAACGTTTACCCCACCACAAGATAGAACCACCTCTCACCCTCTGCTACGGTAATACCTGTAAGAGATCGAGTTTACTTGTAAATGCATGCTAGAGACATTGAAAGCAAGTAAACACATTTATTTCTCATTCAATGCTGTCTCTTTAGTGCCTCTTTCTCTTGTAAAGCCTTTTCTCTTTTGTATATTTTTTAAAAAATTTTCTCTCTTTAGAATCTGTGGAAACGTGTAGCCAAAATTCTGGCTCACCTACCTCACTAACAATCCCTTGTATCCCTTGTGAAGACCCCCTTTTTTTTTTTTGTCAAATTCTTTTTGTGAAATAACAAAAAGTGAAAAAGATCACTTCTTTTCTTGATTTTCATTACATAGAGAGACCATAGAATTGTGGGTTTCGGTTGTATGGTTTTTTTGGGTTAGTGGGGTCCATTTATTTGAGTCTCCTTGACAAATGTTGTAGGAGATTTCACCAAAACTCACCTCCAACAACCCCATCACCAACAACCCTTCTCTTATGTTTTCTTAATACCTTGTTGGTGAGGTTGTTTTGGTTTGGTTTTGATTTTGTTTTGTTTTGGTTTGGTTTTGATTTTGGTTTACATTTGCATATACATTGTGAAAGTTGCAATCTTTGTTACTCTTTAATGGCTTTAAGGGCTGCTTCTCCCATCTGGATTAGCCCTTTAAGGCCTCACTCTAAAGTGGGCGTGTCAGATTTGGGGCTGAGGAGATGTGCGGATTTGAGGTGCTATTGGGATCTTGAGAGGCTTCCTAAATGGGAATGTTGTTGTTTAAGTGTTTTGGCTCAAAGAGCTATCACTCCTGTTGAAGATGAGAAGCCTTCAGCTCCTGAGGTGGATACCTCTAGGGCAGCTGATAAGGTTCAGGACACTCAGTCCAGAGGGTTTCACAAGGATTTGAACCTTCTTCCTAGTGAGTTATTATATATTCATTCACTGTTTTTGAAATTAAGCTGTTTATTCTTCTTGGATTGTTATATAGTGAATTAATGTTTTAAATTTACTAGCTTTGTATGCTGTAGAATAGCAAAACAGCCTGCTTTAGTGTAAAACAGGACCTTGATTCACCGGTGGATTACTAATTTATATGCGTCTGTAGTTGAACATTCAATTTGGTTTGGACTTGAAAACCAAAACATAATCAATTGGCTGGCAATGCAGATTGATTTTCGGTTCTGTTTTATAGTTTTTGTGGTCCTTAGCCATTGTTATTGTGGTTATAGCTGGGATGATGGGATGGATTTATCTTATTTAGCTGATAGAATCAATTGTGTGTTTCCATTTATATTTGGAAGATAACTAGTGATTTGAAGCTATTAGGATGATTTTGAATGTTTGATCAATTTATGGGAAGAAGATTAATTCAGAATCTTGAAATGCAATATATGATGGTGATTGTGTTGGATGCTTATAGAGGGCATGCATTCAGGCATTTTTAGGTTTATATTACAACAAGAATTTGTATTTCTATAGAAGAAGATTTATTCAGAATCTGGAAATGCCATATAAGAGGCGATCAAGTTGGATGCTCATAATGTGCATGCATTCAGGCATTTCTAGGTTTGTGGAAGAAGATTTTGTTGAAAATTTAAAAATTCTATATAGGGTGCTAGCCCTGTCGCAGATGCTCGTCGAGTGCATGTAGTTGAGCATTTCTTGGGTTAATTTTCGTGTTCTGAATGCATAATTGGTCTAAGGATCGATCTATCTAGCAGTAATTAATTTTATTCCTTTTCAATCATTAATTTGAAACCAGTGGTTTCCATTATTTGTATCAGTTTGTCCACTAGTCTGGGTATGATCTTTTGGAGGTTTGTGATGGATCTTATTCATACCTGCAAGCTTCAAACCACGTGATGGATAATTACCATGTCGCCTGTTAAGTTAGTCAAAGCAATAACAATGCATTGTGCCAGTGCAATAATGACAAAGAAAATCTATTAAGCTGGTGTCGATTTCCAAAACTCCAAAAAATGTTCTTTGATCCATTTTGCATTTTTGCTATGTATTGTAGAACCGTTGTCCGCTGCAGATCTTTCTTCTTCTCCTGGAAATGGTGCACAAGTACGGGTAGCTTATCAGGTAACCACTTGGATATTCTTCTCCCAAACATCCATGTCTTTTGTGCTATTCTTATGTTAGCTTTGATGCCCGCTTTTAGGGGATACCGGGTGCATACAGTGAGGCTGCTGCGCTAAAAGCATATCCAAAGTGCGAAACTGTTCCATGTGATCAGTTTGAAGCTGCTTTCAAGGTTGATAAATTTCTTATGCATCACTTTTCTTTGTTAAACTAAGCTACAAATGATTGTCACCAATATTTTCCTGTGCTCAATTGACCAGGCAGTTGAACTCTGGTTAGTGGATAAAGCAGTCCTCCCCATTGAGAATTCAGTGGGTGGCAGCATCCACCGTAATTATGATTTACTCCTTCGTCATAGGCTTCATATAGTAGGGGAGGTGCAGATGGTAGTTAACCATTGTCTTTTGGGATTGCCTGGTGTACCAAAGGAGGAGTTGAAACGTGTTTTGAGCCACCCCCAGGTTAGTTGTACTCAGAGTTCTGCTCTCGCTCTTACATTTTTATTAGGTCCACATAGTTTTTATGAGTAGATCATATATGAATGTTAGACAAGGGAATAAATACCCAGTTTATTGATTTACTCTTCTGAAAATGGTGTTTTTTTTGCTTGCATGAGACAGTAAATGGAGGTAGGCTTCTCCAGAATGTTTGATCTAATGAAGAGCAATATCATGATTTGCCTTGAGAAGTGCATCCGTTTACATACAAAATTTTAATTTTGCTGATATTGTTAGTGTCATTACCATTACTGTTTTCCTTTACAAGTATAACTAACGATTTTCTGGATAAAGTGATACTAAATGATTTGGAAAGCCAAAATTTGCATGCAGGAATTTATTGGAAGTTTGTTTTAGATTCGGAGACACCCTCCAATGAATGCTTGTACTAATTTTGGTTTGTTTTAGAAAACATCTACTGATGTATACCATGAGATTCAGCTGTTAGATATAAACACTCATCAATTTGTGGTCAAAGTGCTTGGGAAATTTCATTTATTACTAAAAACTTTGGAGCTGATTCCATTATGGTAAATCATTTCTAACCTTGTATAACACCTATTAACTAGTGCTAATCCAGCCAATGTAGGGTCATTTTAGTGTGATCTAATTACTTTCTCAACTTTTGATTCTTGACATTTCGAGCATTTGATCTTTAAACTTTATATGAGACCGACTAATGATGCTTGGACTTGATGGTTAAATTCAAAAGTAGTAAAGTACATATGATGCTCTATTAAAAGATATTCTAACTTGTAGGCACTTGCTCAATGTGAGATGACTTTAACCAAATTAGGTATCATCAGAGTTAGTGCTGATGATTCTGCAGGTGCTGCTCAGGTAATTTTCAGATCCTTCAAATCTTGTTTTGACTAAGCTTGAATCATGCTATAGATTGTCCGTGTACTAAATGTTGAAATATTCGGGGACAGATGGTTGTGGCAAATGGGGAAAGAGATACTGGAGCAATAGCTAGCGCTCGTGCAGCAGACATCTATGGGCTTAACATTCTATTGGAAAAAATCCAGGTAAGGCTTCTCCTTTAAGTTTCCCATGACTGTTTATTGCGTGAATTTTAAAATTAAGTACTTTCCTCACACTGAACTTAATTTAGCCTGATTTTGTTCACTTACACATGTTAGGATGATGATGATAATATTACCCGCTTTTTGATACTTGCAAGAGAACCTATGATTCCTGGAAGTAACAGGCCCCATAAGGTACTCTTATCCACCTCCCAGTCCTGTATACTTTCTTTTAACATATCAACAAAAAATTTGTTATAAACATTTGTTACCAAGTCATGATTTTTCCCCATCTTAGACAAGCATTGTTTTCACTCTCGAAGAAGGTCCTGGCATGCTGTTCAAAGCTCTAGCAGTGTTTGCTTTGAGGGACATCAACTTGACAAAGGTAATTTTTCTAATAGCTAACATATTTTTCCCCCTTAATTGTGTCCAAAAAACCAATTTCTTTTTCTTTTTGACCAACTTTCAGATAGAGAGTCGCCCTCAAAGAAAGCGTCCATTAAGGGTTGTTGATGACTCTAACAAGGGAAGTGCCAGGTTAGTGCTAACCTTTTTGATGAAGGTTTGCAAGTTGTGAGGTTGGACGTGAGCTAACCTACTATTTATATCTGGCGGTCGATTCTGTTGATGAAAATCAATGCATTTTAAGATGAATGATTTGGAAAAACCATCAAATAAAATTGAAAAGGAGAATAACACTAGAAAAAGATATGGAGAAATAGGTAGTTAATAGCAAAACCAGGAAGTAAAAAATGTATATACTTTGGGTCAATGGAGCTTGTAAATTATGAAGAATACCTGTTGAAAGACCCAAGAGAGAGAGATGTAAAATGCAATAGTTACGTATTACCATGCGTTTTCCTATATTTAATTCACCTGTAATGATCAAGATGATGACTGGAAAGGATTTTTGCTTTATATGAAAAAATGCTGCCGATAACCCTGTTCTTCTATCAAGCAAATAGAACCATGGTTAGAGTTGAGTGAGATAATTTCTCAAAGCACTCTTTTATGTCTTTGGTATGAAGAAGATGAGATAAACCATTTCATGAAACATTCGGAATGGAAGTCTTGTGCTTTGTCATTGTTCGGAAAGCTTGTCATTTTTCAGAAAGTGTATATATTTTTCTGTTTTCTTATCATCAAGACTTGAGACATTTCCGTCCTCAATTCAGAGCTGAAAATATACTGTTCATCTCCATTTACCTTTGCACCATAAGTTTTGCATTATTGTCGACATGCAAAATATAGACTTCACTTAACTGAAACTAAGATGAATTTTTGGTGAATCTCGAGTTTCTCATTTCTTTCTAAGACCTCTGCAGCAAAATGGTCTATGCTGTCTTCTGTAGTTTCAAATGTAAATACCATTTCTTGAATTCTGGATTCTGTGTAATAGTGATGATGTGTTTCTGGTGACAGGTACTTCGATTACCTTTTCTACATTGACTTTGACGCTTCCATGGCAGAACCTCGGGCCCAGCATGCTTTGGCACATTTGCAGGTCAGTGAGTCGTCTTAAAATTTCCTGACACTTCTGAGAAAAATCATCCTTGTTATATTTCACTAGCGAACCCCTGACTATATGTTTCTTCTTCAAGCTTCTACTTCGTATAATTCTGCCTTTTGAATGTACTCTCTGATATATTGCCTATTTCTTCTTTCACATACCCTAAACCTTAAGCCAGAACTTGTTAACTGCAATTGAATTTATTTTGGATTTTATTTATCTTCGCCCAGGAATTTGCAAGATTTCTTCGTGTTCTTGGCTGCTATCCAACAGATGCAACTCTTTAGGTGGTCACTGAACCTGCAATGAAGAGATTATGATTTAGCTTTTATCACCGTACATATGCATGCTTCTGATAAATCTGGAGGAAGAGAGATAACTGGGATATGGTGAAGACATGTTGAAGAGAGATTACTGGGATATGGTGAAGACATGTTGATGAGATGTTTGTTTCTCTTCGGCATGATCTCTCTTTCCATTTTCAATTTTCTCTTTCAAAATTCTTGCAAAATTGAGGTTTCTTGGTGTAAGTTGTGACAATTGATGCCTAAATGGTCTCCGAGGACATTCCCTCGGTTTCTCGGTTTCTTGAAATAATTGGTGCATGAGATGTGTAAGCCGCCACGGCCGCCGCCCCCCTCCCCCATCTTCTTTCCCCTGCCCTCAATTTTTGGACCTGCAAGATTTAATAACATGGTCTTCAAAGCATAGATAGTTTTAGCCATGCTTTCTCTTGTGAATGATCATCTCTTCCCATTATTTACTGTCAAATGTTGAAGGACAAAGACTGATGATAAATCCATCTATTAGAGCAAATATAAACAAGTAGGCTCCCACCCTCCATCCACTCCCGGCCAACGGGAACCATAAGCCTTGT
>Ga0325410_1003658_pt1 | contig 17371 bp, 14 predicted proteins | sample PopdelMetagenome_16_FD_206182 | JGI IMG/M metagenome (GOLD analysis project Ga0325410, IMG submission 206182) | Populus deltoides microbial communities from Bellville, Georgia, United States - Xylem-PdIQD-R3 | ecosystem: Host-associated > Plants > Phyllosphere > Stem > Wood/Secondary xylem...
GCAAAAGAAATTCCTGCATATCGATCCCTGTGGCAATGTGTCGCTCCCCCAGATAGACAAAACGTGATTGATTTGTGAGAGATGGCATTGTTTGCCAACCAGTTACTAATCTACTTTCATTTGTCAATTCCCCACACATTTATTTGGTGTAAATTGAAGTCAGTGTTAATTCCCTTTTTTTTTTTTTTTTTCTCTTTTTTAATCTTCATCCATGAAAATATCCCATGTTCCTTTTCTCTCTCTTTTTTTTTTAAGAAAGAATTTTGTACTAGCTACTTTGATTTTTTTACATAATGTTTAATTCACGAGTAAATAAAGAAGTAACTTTTAATATTGAAACCAATTCTTTTTAATCTTGTTTTGTTTGTGTTATAAAACTATTTTTGAAAAAAATTAAATTAAATTTTATTTTTAAATTTTAAATTATTTTTTGAATATTTGTAATGATTTGAAATGTTGATATTAAAAATAAATTTTAAAAAATAAAAAATATTATTTTAATAGATTTATACATCTGGAAACCATGTTTCCATCCACAAATGCCATAAAAAAATGAGTTAAATAAATACAAGGGTAAGAAACATGGGTTTTGTCCCTCAAACTCTATTCACATAGTTTGTAGTTCAGCAGTGTTTTTCGATTTTTTTTTAAATTATTATACTTTAGTATTTTTAGATATGTTTAAATTTTTAAAATAAAACAATAAATTATTGTATTATATTTTTAAATAATAAATACGTACATGTTATACCCTCAAATTTCCCCGTCAGGCAAACTGGGCTGAACCTAGAGGTGGTGGTATCTTTGACCTCTAGGAGGGGCTTGCCTTTTCTTCTCCTTGGGAGCCACGGATTGGGCTCCAACTTGGAAAGCAGCAGTAAGTAGCTCTGGCTGTATTTTCCCGCTTAAGATTGCCACTTACATATCTAGCTCTACTGCGTGGAGTAGTCACAGTTGAAGTTCCATCCCTTGGAGATAAATGCTTGGCTTCCACGTCTGCCCTCCGTTTGCCATCACCTTTAGTACTAGGAAAACGTGTTGCACGAGTGGATGCAATTTCTTGACTCCAGTGGCTATCCTGAAAGAACTCAACAAGTTTTGTCTCCTTCAAGACAGGTGTGCTGCTCTTGTGATCACTGGCGTGGTCACTCCACGATGGATCTTGTAAGAGCTCAGCAAGTCTCTTGTTTTCATCTATTGGAGAAGCTTCTTGTTTGGACTCTCTCTGTTTTCTCTCCTGAATGGCACTTGGCATGCTATTACGATCATAGATGAGATCAACAAGTTTCTTCCCTCCCTTTGTTGGATATGGCTCCCGTTTGGAATCGCTTATTTCATCAGGTTGGGGTGACCCCTTCATGCTGCTTTGCCGGCTCGAAGCATTGCTATAGTCTGAATATTAAAAACAACAAATCAAAGGATTTTCAAAACCCAGAAAATCGCTAAAAACCTGCAATTCTTTTTGGGTGATTGATGTGTTTTCTCTGGCTGTAGCCTCTCTTGTGTCATAACAGAGAGAATCGCAAGGAACAGACAAGGCATAGGATCATAAAATCTCATCCTTATCGAGCTTCTGCAGTGTGCTGTTTAGTCTATCAACTTGAAATTCTCGATGCATGCTTCAACTCATTTGCACAAGACAAGAAAGAAATGTGAAGAAATTAAGGCAGAGGAAATGTATCTTACCGTTTCTGACACTGAAGAAATCATCATCAGAGTCTGATCCTAGCCAGGCTTGACAATCATAGAAGTTCTCTTCGCTAACTGCATTTTAAATGCAACAATGATTTACGTTTTACGTATATAAGCAGCTTGCAAAGCTAGAATTGTGAAATGGAACATGCAATTGTCAAGAACGTAGGAAACACAAGGTAGTCAGCATCTATAGATTTCTGTTTCCAGTACCCGGAGGTCTATACTATACAGACTTTTTGCCCGGGACATGTTCACAAAATTATGATAAAATCTGAACATTTTACTTCATAATTCTGATTAAATGTCTTCGGAAACTGTGCGAGAATAATTGATGCAAGGAGCAGAAGAAATTAACCAATCATACCTGTATCATGGGATTTTGTCACCGGTGGTGCAGTTAAAGACTGATCAGAATCCAAACTGTTTTTTCCAATTGGATTATCTGCAATGACAGGACTTTCCGTGGAATAAGATGGATTAGAAACCTTGTCTGTTTCATTACTTGATGGGTTTGATGTTTCGCTGACTGAAATACCGATGTCTTGGGACTTCCTCTCAAGAAGCACCATGAAAAACTGATCAGAATCCAAGCTGTTTTCAACCAATCGATCATCTGCAGTGACTAGACTTTCCTCAGAAGATGGCATGGATAGTTTGGTTGTTCCATTACTCATGGCTGAATTTGGTGTTTCATTGACCGAAACACTGATGTCTTGGGAATTTGTTGAAGGTGGTGGTGCTAACAAAGACTGATCAGACTCTGAACTGTTTTCGGTGATAGGATTATCTGTATTGACAGGACCTCCTGAAGAAGATGGCATACAAACCTTTTCCTTTTCATTACTTGAAGCTGCACATGGTGTTTCGTTGACTGGAAAACTGGTGACTTGAGAATTTGTCACTAGCGGCTCCATAGATGCCTGATCAGAATCCAAGCTGTTTTCAACCAATCGGTCATCTGCAATGACCAAACTTGCCTCAAAAGAAGATGGCATAGACGCTTTGGCCATTCCATCACCCATGGCTGAATTCGGCGTTTCATCAACTGAAAAAATGATGTATTGGGAATTTGTTGAAGGTGGTGATAACATAGACTGATCAGACCCCGAACTGTTCTCGTCGATAGGATTATCTGTACTGACAGGACTTCCCGAAGAAGATGGCATACAAACTCTGTCCTTTTCATTACTCGAAGCTGAACTCCGTGTTTCTTCGACTGAAACACTGGTGACCTGAGAATTTGTCACTAGCGGCTCCATGGAAGACAGATCAGAATCCAAGCTCTTTTCAATCAATTGATCATCTGTAATGACCGGACTTTCATCAGAAGAAGAAGGCATAGATGCTCTGGCCGTTCCATCACCCATGGTTGAATTCCACGCTTCCTCGACTGAAAAAATGATGTATTGGGAATCTGTTGAAGGTGGTGCCAACAAAGACTGATCAGACTCCGAACTGTTTTTGTTGATGGGATTATCTGTAATGACAGGACTTCCCCTCGACGAAGATGGCATACAAACCTTGTCCTTTTCATTACTCGAAGATGAATTCAGTGTTTCATTGATTGGATCGGTGTCTTGGGAATTGGTCACTAGCGGATCCATGGAAGACAGATCAGGATCCAAGCTGTTTATGGCAGGCTTATCTGATTTGGCAGGAGTTTCCTGAGAAAAAGATAGCATAGAAACCTTGTCTATTTCATTTGTCGTAGCTGAATTCAATGTTTCATCGACTGAAACTCCAGTGCACTGTGAATTTGTCACAGGCATAGCTGTGGTAGACTGATCAGAATCCAAACTGCTTTTGGAAATTGTATTACCTTCAATGACAGGAATTTCCTCAGAAGAAGATGCAAAAGAAATGTTGTTTGTTTCATTGCTCATAGTCATAGATGAATTTAGTGCTTCCTTGACTGAAACGCTGATGTCTTTCGAATTTACAACTGGTGGCACCACGAAAGACTGGTTGGAATCCAACCAGCTATTGGTACGATCATCTGCATTTGCCGGACTTTCCTTCGATGATGGCATGGAAACCTTGTCTGTATCGATTTTCGTTGATGAGTTTGGTGATTTGCTGACTGAAACACCACAATCCATTTCTATAGATAAGGCCCTTTCTTCACTATGTTTCAATTATTATTTTTTATTCTAAAATTTCACAAGAGGAGGAGAAAAGGAAGAAGAGGAAATGCAAGTTGGCTTTTAGGTTGATTTGGAAGAAAGAATACACCTCGAAAAACAAGAATAAGAAGTTAAGAACAGAACAAAAGGTGGTAGAAGTAGCATGTGCATTGGTAATGCCGATTGCCAGACAACAGTTAGCATTCTGGCTTGCATTTCTCTTACTATGTTGTCCAAAATCAAGATAGAGACATCATGAATACATCGAAACAACAGAAAGTTTACATGTTCTTTTCCTACTTGTACGCCCAAAGTTTACATCGGAACAGAGGAAAGGACTTAGCATTTTAGCTTCATGTTAAGCTTCTGTCTAGGATTTAGGCTGCAAGTTTTAAAAATTAATTTAATTTTAGAGGATTTATTCAGCTTTTATTTATTTTATTTTATATTTTTTAAATTTAAAGTTTTTTTAGTTTTATCTTTTGATGTTTATTTAATTGGAGATTTGACTCTGTTTATTTTCAATTTTTTATATACTTTGTTTTATCCTTTGTTTTTTATTTGATTGGGTTCTCTCAAGTCTTTTTATTTATTATATTTTATTAAGTTTATTTTTATAGATAAATTTAATTTTTGAATTAATTGATTTATTGATTATAGGAAGATAATCACTTTTTTTTTCCACGGTGTTGCTCTAGCGACCCATTTGATTTCTTTTAATGTCGTCTTGCACTCTTTTACAATGAGGTTTGAACTGTCTCAACAAAGTCTTCTAGTGATGGACATTATCCATAGTGAAAAAATGATGAGTCTTTAATATTTTTTTTTTCTTATCATTCCGAATATAATATTGATAATTTGTTTGTTTTAATTAATTGTTATCAAATATTTTTTGTATGGTTCTTCTATCATATTATTATGATTTTATTAGATTTAATCAAGTTAATTATTGAGTATTGAATTTTTTTTTGTTTCTTTATAAATATTATCTTGCCTAAACATTTATTTTATATATTTAAAAATAACTGATAGGCGCAGTGTAGCACGGGTTAGTAGTCTGATCCAAGCAAAAGCCTCTCTCAAATCATGCAACTTCTCTTCTCCTCCTCCCGCTTCCATTAGTCCAACAAGATCCTCCAATGCCAACAACCCATCTCCGTCCGAGTCCAATGACTCCTCAGCAAGTCTTGCCTCTCTCAAGATCAACTCTCCTCCTATCAAACCCAGACGACAACCTATCTCAGATGGTGAAACCTACCTGCCACCATTTTCGTCAAGGTGGAGAAAAACAACTTCAAACTCTCCAGCCTTAACCGTGTTAGAGTATTTAAGATGAACATGAGTACCAAAAGGAGAGATTAACTTGTGTTGCAAGAAAATGACAGATAAGCGATTACTTCTTGAATTATGATACAAAATGTAGGATTAAATAACATTCCTGTTCATAAATTTGAAGGCTGTGTTTGGCTTACAAGGTCCTCGGAATGACCATTTCCATCAGCAGAGGAAGAAGCTTGTGGAATACATAAGCAGTAAACACATGCAACTCTTGCAAAAGAGAAAAGAAATGTATAAATAGACAGTGACGTGAATTCAAGTATTGAAGAAGAGAAAGAAAATCTAATTTCTGAGTCTATGACAAAGATTTTCCCTACCCTGAACTTCATTTTATTCTCTCTCCTCCTACAACTTGAAACCCTCTGTAGAATTCCTACTTTGCATTTCAATCGTCTTCTTATAACCTCCTCAAGCTAATACTTTACATGTCAAGACCTGAAAGCTTGGACGAGGGATTATATAGATTTATGGTTAACTAGCTTAGAAGAAGAAGTAGCCAGCGACAGCGGCAGCTCCAACAATGGCAGAGAACTTGAGGGTAGCGGCACCATCTTTTTCAGAAGCAGGACCCCCAGCCAATGTAGTACTACCCATTGGTCCTGGAACGACAGTGCTACCATCAGCAGAAGGTGCACCAGCCGCATCACCGTCATTAGTACCGAAAAAATCATGGCTTAAAGGCGCCTCACCTGCAGGCAGGTCAGTTGTGGAAGGAGCAGGTGCTGCGGCTGCAGCCAACCCAAAAATGGCAACAAAGACAAGTGCAAGAACAATGAGTTTGCGTGCCATTTTCGCTTATACAGAGAATCTTTGCAGATGTTCCCTCTAGGACAGATGGATAGAGAAACACTGCAGGACAAAACAAAGATGAAGAGGTAGATGGATTTGGAAGGATGCTTGTTATATAGACCTGAAACGTGGTAGGGTTTTGAGGAGAGGGAGGAAACCACGGAAGTCGTAAGCTATTTCAGGGACTAATAATTTCCATGGAAAGCTTACTTGCAACTCGGCATACTAATTGATGGTTTATAATCATGCTTCTTATTTGTCCCTTGCCTAATAAATTAATACTGTTCATCCAAAACATTTTCTATATCTAAATTTGCATAGTCAAAACTTAACCATCCATCCTCGTTGAGGGATTTGGATTTTTTTTTCCGCAAACATTTTGGCATGGAAACAGACATCACTCAGTTTTCAACCTATTAGGTTAGCCATTAATTTGCGCATCAATATATTATTGCTTAACTTTCGGAAGGGAAAAATTGAAGAAGAAAGAAAAGAAGAAGTAGACGAAGCTAAATCCTTTCGATTGAATGCGAATCAACTGACAAAAAGACAGCAAAGTAATTTTGTATATAGTCTGAATATTAAAAATAACAAATCAAAGGATTTTCAAAACCCAGAAAATCTCTAAAAACCTGCAATTCTTTTTGGGTGATTGATGTGTTTTCTCTGGCTGTAGCCTCTCTTGTGTCATAACAGAGAGAACCGCAAGGAACAGACAAGGCATAGGATCATAAAACCTCATCCTTATCGAGCTTCTGCAGTGTGCTGTATAGGTCATTGAACTTGAAATTCTTTATGCATGCTTCAACTCATTTGCACAAGACAAGAAAGAAATGTGAAGAAATTAAGGCAGAGGAAATGTATCTTACCGTTTCTGACACTGAAGAAATCATCATCAGAGTCTGATCCTAGTTAGGCTTGAAAATCATAGAAGTTCTCTTCGCTAACTGCATATAAAATTCAACGATGATTTACATTTTACGTATATAAGCAGCTTGCAAAGCTAGAATTGTGAAATGGAACATGGAATTGTCAAGAACGTAGGAAACACAAGTTAGTCAACATCTATAGATTTCTGTTTCCAGTACCCGCAGGTCTCTATTATACAGACCTTTTGCTCGGGACATTTTCACAAAATTATGATAAAATCTGAACATTTTACTTCATAATTCTGATTAAATGTCTTCGGAAACTGTGCGAGAATAATTGATGCAAGGAGCAGAAGAAATTAACCAATCATACCTGTATCATGGGATTTTGCCACTGGTGGTGCAGTTAAAGACTGATCAGAATCCGAACTGTCTTTTTCAATTGGATTAGCTGCAACGACAGGACATTACGTGGAATAAAGTGGATTGGAAACCTTGTCTGTTTCATTACTTGATGAGTTCGATGTTTCACTGACTGAAATACCGATGTCTTGGGACTTCCTCTCGGGAAGCACCATGAAAAACAGATCAGAATCCAAGCTTTAATTTTTCAACTAATCAATCATCTGCAGTGACTAGACTTTCGTCAGAAGAAGATGGCATTGATAGTTTGGCTGTTACATTACTCATGGCTGAATTTGTTGTTTCATTGACCGAAACACTGATGTCTTGGGAATTTGTTGAAGGTAGTGGTGCTAACAAAGACTGATCAGACTCTGAACTGTTCTCGGTGATAGGATTATCAGTATCGACAGGACCTTATAAAGAAGATGGCATACAAACCTTTTCCTTTTCATTACTTGAAGCTGCACTCGGTGTTTCATTGAGTGGAACACTGGTGACTTGAGAATCTGTCACTAGCGGCTCCATAGATGCCTGATCAGAATCCAAGCTGTTTCAACCAATCGATCATATGCAATGACCAAACTTGCCTCAAAAGAAGACGGCAAAGACACTTTGGCCATTCCATCACCCGTGGCTGAATTTGGCGTTTCATCAACTGAAAAAATGATGTATTGGGAATTTGTTGAAGGTGGTGCTAACATAGACTGATCAGACCCCGAACTGTTCTCGTCGATAGGATTATCTGTACTGACAGGACTTCCCGAAGAAGATGGCATACATACTCTGTCCTCTTCATTACTCGAAGCTGAACTCCGTGTTTCTTCGACTGAAACACTGGTGACCTGAGAATTTGTCACTAGCGGCTCCATGGAAGACAGATCAGAATCCAAGCTCTTTTCAATCAATTGATCATCTGTAATGACCGGACTTTCATCAGAAGAAGAAGGCATAGATGCTCTGGCCGTTCCATCACCCATGGTTGAATTCCACGCTTCCTCGACTGAAAAAATGATGTATTGGGAATCTGTTGAAGGTGGTGCCAACAAAGACTGATCAGACTCCGAACTGTTTTTGTTGATGGGATTATCTGTAATGACAGGACTTCCCCTCGACGAAGATGGCATACAAACCTTGTCCTTTTCATTACTCGAAGATGAATTCAGTGTTTCATTGATTGGATCGGTGTCTTGGGAATTGGTCACTAGCGGATCCATGGAAGACAGATCAGGATCCAAGCTGTTTATGGCAGGCTTATCTGATTTGGCAGGAGTTTCCTGAGAAAAAGATAGCATAGAAACCTTGTCTATTTCATTTGTCGTAGCTGAATTCAATGTTTCATTGACTGAAACTCCAGTGCACTGTGAATTTGTCACAGGCATAGCTGTGGTAGACTGATCAGAATCCAAACTGCTTTTGGAAATTGTATTACCTGCAATTGCAGGAATTTCCTCAGAAGAAGATGCAAAAGAAATGTTGTTTGTTTCATTGCTCATAGTCATAGATGAATTTAGTGCTTCCTTGACTGAAACGCTGATATCTTTCGAGTTTACCACTGGTGGCACCCCGAAAGACTGATTGGAATCCAACCAGCTATTGGTACGATTATCTGCATCCGCAGGACTTTCCTTCGAAGATGGCATGGAAACCTTGTCTGTATTGATTTTGGTTGATGAGTTTTTATTTTTAACATTTAAATGTGAATTTTATTGTTTTTTTAGTATATGTATTTTGTTAACGTATGTACTTGTTTGATTGTTATTTGTCAAAGAAAGTTGTAGTATGAATGTATAATTTTGTAGTTGTTATAGTTTGTTTTAGATTTTGTCAAATTATATTTGTTTGTAAATTTTTGAAACTTTATTTGAATTATACCGAATTAGATGTGTTGTGATGAAATAAATAATAGCTTGTTTAACGGGTCTGTTTTCATTGTTATCAATTCTATTGTGAAGTTGTGATTTCTGTAAATTTATATTTATATAAATTTTTATGGACGTTGATAGTTGATAATGAATATTTAACATAAGTGTTTTTTTAGTTTGTTGGATAATATCGGGGAAAACCAATATTTTTGCTATGTTTATTTACGTAACGTTGTTAATTAATACATGTTGTCGTCATAATTTTATAGAGGTTCGATAGAAGTCATGGATGATCGTTCATGGATGTATCGGGACTCACACCAAGGATTGCGGAGGATGGATTATTGTAACGGGGTTCAGGGTTTTATTATTTTTTCAACATCTATCCCGAGGAATTTTACTGATGGCAGTATTAGGTGTTCATGCAGGAAGTGTAAAAATTTAAAGTTTCTGCATCAAGATGTTGTAACGATGCATCTTCTAACCAAAGGGTTCATGGAGGATTACTTATGTTGGTATGCACACAGAGAACTATTTGTTCCTAATGATAGGATGGTAGAAAGGGTGGTTGAGTCAACTTCTAGTGCTAGCAATATGTATGAAGTTGGAAATGAGAACAGTAATCCTTACAGGAATATAGTTATGGATGCAATGAGAATGAGTGAAGGTAATGTCAGTGAATGTCCAATCATAGAAGAAGAATCTAATGCAGATGCAGCAAGGTTTTTTGATATGTTGAAAGATTCTAATGAACCACAGTAAATTATCAGTCAAAGCATAGGTGTTCACCATTAAGTCAGATCACGGGTTGAGTGAGGCCGGTTATGACAAGATTATCGAATAAGCGAGAAGCATTTTACCTGAAGGGAACAAGCTGAAAGAGAACTTTTATGCTGCCAAGTCCATGATAAAACCCCTCGGTTTAGGATACCAAAAAATTGACATGTGCCATAACTTCTGCATGTTATACTACCTTGAAAATGCTGAGCTGACCGAGTGCATGACATGTGGACATTCTCATTATAAACCTAGAATTGGTAGAGGAAAGACTCTCGTGGCATATAAAAAACTTAGATACATCCTATTCACACCTAGATTGCAAAGGTTATTCATGTCATCAAGGACCGCTGAGCACATGACATGGCACCAATCACATCATGCGGTTGATGGAGTGATTGTGTATCCTTTTGATGACGAAGCATGGAAACACTTTAACAGTGTGCATCCTTACTTTTCAGCTGAATCAAGGAACGTGCGTCTTGGGTTGTGTACGGACGGATTTAACCCATTCAGGTCATTTACTGCTCCTTATTTTTGTCGGCCGGCCATACTGACGATTTATAATTTGCCACCGGGGATATGTATGAGGCCAGAGTTCATGTTTTTATTTATGGTCATACCAGGTCCGAGCAGTCCGGGGTGGAATATAGATGTTTGTCTTCGACCGTTGATTGATGAGTTGATGCAGCTGTGGTCATCTGGAGCTTTGACTTATGATATCTTGAGGAAATATAATTTTGTTATAAGAGCAGCTTTGATGTGGATTATCAATGATTTCCCAGCTTATGGAATGGTTTCTGGTTGGAGCACGCATGGAAAACTAGCATGTCCATATTGTATGAAGAACAACAAAGCATTCACGCTAACAAACGGGGGTAAAACTTTTTTTGTTGACTGTCACCGTCGTTTCTTGCCACCAAATCATAGGTACAGAAAGAACAAAAAGGATTTCTTTGTTGGTAGAGTTGAAAAGGATGTTGCATCCCCGTATCTTTTCGGTGAAGAATTGCATGATGTTGTGTCAGAGTACAGTGACATTGTGTTTGGTCTCCAATCAGGTAAGCATAAGTTTCCTGGTTATGGTTTGACCCATAATTGGGTGAAGTGAAGTATCTTTGGGGAGCTTCCTTATTGGAAGACCAATCTTCTCTGCCATAACCTTGACGTCATGCACATTGAAAAGAACGTGTTTGAGAACATTTTCAACACCGTCATGGATGTGAAGGGGAAGACAAAGGACAACATGAAAGTTAGATTAGATGTAGCGTTGTTCTGTAACCATAAAAATATGGAGTCGGTTTGTGATGGGTCACGGGTCGCAAAACCAAGAGCAAACTTCGTGTTAGAGAAAAACATACAACTACTAGTCTACAGATGGCTTAAGAGTCTGCGTTTCCCCGATGAACATGCCTCAAACATATCAAGACTGGTTAATATGGAGGAATGCAGATTATTTGGAATGAAGAGTTATGACTGGCATATGTTTATGCAAACACTCATCCCATTAGCTTTTTGTGATTTGTTGCCAAAGGGGATATGGGATGCACTCACAAAGATCAGTCATTTCTTTAGAGATATATGCTCCAACAAGTTGAATGTTGATCACATTAAAAGGCTTGAAATGAATATTGTGGAGACAATATGTAAACTTGAGATGATATTCCCTCCATCATTTTTTGACTCAATGGAGCATCTACCCGTACATTTACCGTTTGAGGTAAAAGTTGGAGGACAGGTCCAGTATAGATGGATGTATCCATTTGAGAGGTTAGATATTATAGTTGCTATGTAATTCATAATTAAACGTTTCTTAATTTTTTTAATTGATAATTTTCGATTAATTCTATATATGCAGGTACTTGTTCAATCTTAAAAAAAAGGTTAAGAACAAGGCGCATGTTGAGGCATCAATATGTGAGGCATATATTATTGAGGAGATCTCAACATTTATCTCATACTATTTCAAACCTCATTTGAGAACGATGATCAATCGTGTTCCATGGCATGATGATGGTGGTGAAGTGCCTTCAAGTGGAAACTTGTCAATATTCTCCAATCCTAAACGACCCACACCTAAAAAATCCGTGAGGGGAAGATATTTTTTCTAAAATAGAGTTCAGATAAGCACATAATTATGTCCTATTTAACTGCGATGAGCTGAGACCTTTTATTAGGTAAGTAGATGTTTGACTTAAACTTTGTCAAGAGTGTAGTATTTATATATTGTGATACCATAAACTCATATAATTTAGAACAACCTTGCAGGCAACATCGACGATACTTACTGTCCAATAACTCACAGCTGACCGAATCCCAGATCTTTCAATTACAAGATGAAGAATTTACAACGTGGTTTAGAACACATGTAAGTCTTATCACAAACTCATTATCTCTTGCAATGTCATTAACTATACATCAATATTATAGAATATCCGCTTATTGATTATTGTTGTATTTGATATACAAGGTTTATCAAATGGAAGGTAATGCTGCTATTTCACTGTCTTTATTAAGCTTAGGCCTTGAAAGAAAAGTCAAGTGCTATAACGGGTATTTTATCAATGGATATATCTTTCATACTGAAGAATACGGGCATGGAAGAAAGACATACAACATCGGTGTTTGTATTAGGAGATCGACTTCTAGTGAGTTTGAAGTTGACTACTATGGTAGATTGGAAGAGGTCATCGAACTGCAATATCTTAGCGAGCAAAATAGAGTGTTTTTATTCAAATGCTATAGGTATGACACAATTGACAGAGGAATCAGAGTAGATCCTCACTATGATCTCGTTGAAATCAACTCAAAAGCTAGACACCGTAACGTAAACGATGTCTTTGTTTTCGCAAAGCAATGCTAACAAGTTTATTACACGTACACTCCTTTCTTTAGAAAGGATCGATCAAGAGTTGATTGGTTATTCATTTTAAAAACCAAACCAGGGGTCGTGTCGAGGTTGTTCAGGATGAGAACGAAGACATAAGTGTGATAGATGAACTCTTTCAAGCTATTGAGGTTGTTGAACCATACCAAGTTGCACCTTCGATTAACTTAGAAGAAAATTCAAATTTTCATGTTTTCGATGATAGTCTTGTTGATGTTGACGCAGAGGAGTTGAATGCTATTTTAAGCTCTAGTGGACTAGAGAATGTTGATGAAGAAGATGATAACCACATTGAAGAGTGTGATGAAGCTGATAACAATTCAATTGAGGACGAAGATGAAAATTCTGACTAAATATGCTGTAAAACCTTATTTTTTATAATGTAATATTAAGCATGATATTTTGAGACATGAAATAATTATTTTATAATTGTCAGCTCTTGTTATTGTGTTGTGCGTACTATAAGTTTGCAATTCAAGTTTTTGTGCAAAAGGATAAACATGCAATACAAACAGCACTTGCAAAAAGATTGCCAGTTTTACCGACGGGTATACCAACGGACATATACCCGTCGGTATTTCACGGAGAGTTACAAAAAAATTACGACCTTTTGCCACAATTACCGACGGGTATACCGACAGACATATACCCGTCGGTATTTCACAAAGAGTTGCACAAAAATTATGGCATTTTGCCACAATTACCGACGGGTATACCGGCAGACATATAGCCGTCGGTATTTCACAGAGAGTTGCAAAAAAATTACGGTCTTTTGCCACCATTACTGGTGGGTATACCGACAAACATGCCATAATTATCGATGTATATCCCGACGCGTTCACCGATGGATGGCACACAATCCAAAGCGCATGCTTGTCAGAAGTTACTGACGGATTTGTCGACGGACACGACTGTGTGCGTGTTCTGGCGCACAATTTCTGACGAATTTGCTGACAGACTTCGAAAAATATGGAGGGATTTTTGAAATTTTTGGTGCGAGAATCAATTAAATATCGATGGAATTACTGATGAAATTTAATGCCACCACCCAAAAAAATATTATTATATGTTCCGTCGGCAATGCCGTCGGAAATATTGTGCTATAAACCCCCCCTTTCGTGATTCATTTTGCCTCCGCTCCTCATTTCATCTCCTCTTCTCCTCTCCATGTGTATTAAGTTTTTGCAAGAGTTTTTATTGTTATGTTGGTAGTTTTCAACATATTAAAAGGTATGTATTTTTCTTTCTTTATCTTTGTATTTTTTTATTTTAATTATGATTATTTGTGTGGTTTTCTTTGTTTTGTGTATTTTTTGTAGATAAAATCTTGAAATCAACATACTATTAAGGTAACATTTTTCATTCCTAAATTTATTTTGAATTTATGTATTGTTCTTTAGTTTTGTGTATTGTTTGTTTTGTGTAGTGTTCTTTAGTTTTTTCTTTTAATTTGTTAAATTTATTTGATTGTTTGTATTGTCATAATATCTTGAGAATTTTGTTAAATTTGAATTGTTATTGTTGAATTTACCTTTAAAATGTTAGTTGAAATATAGAATTATATTTAATTAGTTTATTTTAATTTTATGATATTGTTTTTGTTATGTTTTTTTTATTATTTTAATGATTTTTAATTGTTATTTATGATTTTGTATTGATGTTAGTTGAAAATATATAAATGTTGAATTTCTATAGATGTTAGGTTGTATCGAGTTGATTTTGCAATATTTCTGTAATTATCAATATTTGTAGGTATAAAAATTATGGGTAGTCTCTAATATAAGAGGGGTGCTAGCGATTTTTTTAAATAATTGAATTTAATTATTTCATTATTCGTATTAATTTATAGAGATATGTTGAATGAAAATTTAATTATTTTTATTATTTGTATTGTAATAATTATTTGATAATTTAGTCTTTTTATTTGTGTAGATGTAGTTTATAATATAATTTTATTGTTGAATTTTCCATTGAATTGATAGTTGGAAATGAAGAATTAAATTTCATTTTTTTATCTCAATTTTATTCTATTATTGATTGTTATGTTTTTTATTATTTCCATCAATTTTAATTGTCATTTATGCATTTCTATAGATGTTAGTTGAAAATATATAGATGTTGAATTTCTATAGATGTTAGGTTGTATATAAGATATTCCAATGGAGTCAATTGGTTTATGGTTATTGTAAAGATTTGCAGGTTTGAAAACTATGGGTAGTCTCTAGTATAGGGGAGGTGCTGCCGAATTATTTTTAAATAATCGAAGTTAATTATGTAATTATTTGTATAAATTTGTGTAGATGTGTAGAATAAAATCTACAGCACGTCGTCAGCAGACGGTTGCAGCTAGTTCTTCTAGCAACGAGGGGGACGTATCCTTAGGTGCTGATCACGGCAAGGCATCTGCGCAAACTTGTGATGCTGCCTCTTCTAGCGCGGTTTCACAGCGCAGAAGCGGTGTGTCTTCACAGCGGGGTCAATTCACTCCCAAGTACCAGGCACAATGAAAGGATGACCTCTCAATGTAAGTTTGTATAGGTTTTAGTTTTTTTATATACTTATAATATAATTTATGAACAACTAATTAATATTTTATTAATTTTATTTCATTTCAGGTTCATAAACATTGAGGCTGCCAGGATGATAACATCGGCGTTTAAATCGTCGATGGAGATTTCATTGTTTCAATGGAGTTAAGTTTCCAGACATCCTGAGTGGAGACCTAATATCAATGCATGGTTTCAGGTCGGTGTTAACTTTTAATTTCCAACTTATTTTTAATAAATTATTTTTATAATTTTATATCTTGTACTATTTTTATTTTAAATGAATTATTTATATACAGAGCATAAATTTGAGTGGGATAGCGCGAATAACAATGTTGTGAGAAGGGTATGGGAGAATCACGCGGTAACTAGGTAACATCGAAAATAATATTTATTTTTTTTATAATTTTATGTTTAAATTTTAATTTGTTACTATGAAAGTAGGTTGCGTGATTTTTGGTATGACACCCAAAAAAAATCAAAAAGACATGCGAGGGATAACGGTCTTGAAGGATGGAATGAGATGGCGGTTTGGCGGGAATTCAAATCGCCATTCATCTCGGGAGATACATGGACAACATTTATTGGGCATGTGACCTCAGAGCGGTTCTCACGGTGCTCACAGTCCGGCGCCGACAACTGGAATCGAAAAATTCATGGTTCGGTGACCACGCACACCGGCGACTCCGTCCCGTTTAGTGTACATGCAAAGCGAATGGTAAGATTAATTTTAATGAAATATATCGTTAATTAATTTGTTGTTGCTTATAAATATATTTAACTTGCAACCTTTTTTTTCCTTATAGGTTGCGTCTCTTGGACGTGATTCGAGTCCAATGGAGCTGTTTGTAGAGACGCATGTGCGGAGTCAAGACCACCAAAACGGGGTGCAGCAGTTCGTGGACAATCGTACTCAGCACTTCGTGGTATGTTCGTTCAATCATTTTATTTTGTAAGTTATTATTTTCTTAAATTGAATATGATGATTTTTTAAAAAAATTTCAGGAAACCTATAATAGCCAGTTGAGGGAGAGATATAGGGACGATCCTTCGACCCATTCAGATTTCGATCCGGATTTGTGGATGGAGGTGGGATCGTCTGGTGGACCCGAAAAAATCGGGTCTACGGGCTCTCCAACACTACAGCCGAAAACTTGCGATCGGCCCGTAGTGTCTCAACCGTTGTGAGCTCTCCATCAGTATCGAGCACCTAGTCTGAGGAGTTTGTGGCCTTGAAACAATAATATAAACAACTCTCGACGAATTATGATCAGCTCCGTCAAATGGTTATGAAGATTAGATCAAGGATGGGCGATGATACATATGCAGCTCCTTTTTGGTCGTAAGGTTTCGGGAACAACCAGCCTCCTCCTCCAGCTCTGCCGCTATTCTAGTTTAATTTTTTTTAAAACACATTAAATTTGCAATGAATATTTGGATGAATATTATTTAACATTATTTTTATATTTTTAATGTTTAATACAATTTTATTTGTTTATTAAGCTTTTTTACTATTAATGCCAAACAATTACCACCTATGCCACAATTACCAACGAAAATATTCTGTCGGTGTTTACCATTACTATTACCGACGGAATATATCCGTCGGTATTTGACAGAGTTCTGAGACATTTACTGCCATGCCACCATCACCGATGGACTATCCGTCAGTGATTACCGTTGAAAATGCAGACGGATTAATTCTTTCGGTAATTTTACCGCAGGAACTTTTTTTCTACCGCGCGTCGCCGTCTGTAAGACCATCGGTGTTTGATTTTTTTTATTTATGATAGAATCAGTGACGGAATGGAAAATTACCGACGATTAGTATCCCGACGGATTGATTCTGTTGGTGAGACCGTCGATAATAATGTTACCGACAGATGTCATGCCTTACATCGACAGAATTAATCCGTCAAAAAAACTGTTTAATGATATAGTGTTCAAACTGTCCAGCCTTAACCGTGTTAGAGTATTTAAGATGAACATGAGTACCAAGAGGAGAGATTAACTTGTGTTGCAAGAAAATGACAAATAAGCGATTACTTCTTGAATTATGATACAAAATGTAGGATTAAAC
>Ga0325410_1003660_pt1 | contig 17368 bp, 9 predicted proteins | sample PopdelMetagenome_16_FD_206182 | JGI IMG/M metagenome (GOLD analysis project Ga0325410, IMG submission 206182) | Populus deltoides microbial communities from Bellville, Georgia, United States - Xylem-PdIQD-R3 | ecosystem: Host-associated > Plants > Phyllosphere > Stem > Wood/Secondary xylem...
AAAAAATAAACTAAAAAAAGTTTAAAGAACTCAAGTTATCGGTCTAACCCACAACCCAGTTCATAAGATTGTGATATCCTAATGGAAAGGAAATAAAAAAACATGAAACCCAAAACTCGGTGAATACAATGTTGAAGGATTAATTTAAAAAAAAATAAAAAAACAATCCGAGTCACCTTAGATTAACTTGTCAAACACAGATAAAAAAATGAGATAAATCAATATAAAGCAAATCAATTAAAATTATAAAGTTTAATTCCAAATCAACTCAATGTTGAAGGATGAAATTGAAAAAAAACTATTTAATTAAAAAAATGATAACAAAAACTGGAGTCAACCTGACTAATTTACAAAAATCACGACCCGGGTCACGAGATCATGTTAACCATATAAAAAAAATCTAAAAATAATCATGAAGCCTAATTTTCAATCAATCTAATATTAAAGGATGATGTTGAGAAAAAAATAACAAAAAAAAAAACTAAATCAATACAATTAACCTGTAAAACTCACAATCTAGGTTATGATATCATGATAATTCTATAGAAAATGAATTAAAATAAATTATAAAGTTCAACACCCAGTAAATCTAATGTTAAAAAATAAAATTAAAAAAAAACTAAATTTTAAATAAAATAATCCTTCGAACTTTCAATGTTTATTATTACAGTGATATAACAAGGTCTTTTTTGTATATGTTAATGAGATGTTACTCGAATGAGAAGTCCACAATCTTGCTTTGTTCTTTATAAAGCCGAGTGTCTAGAATAATAATACCTTTTATTTTTAGGTATATTTTAAAAGCATGTTTCACTTAAAAAAAATATTAAATTAAGTATTTAATATTTTTTTATGATTTTGATATGTTAATATTAAAAAGAAAAAGAAAATATAAAGAAAATATTTTAATATATTTTCAAAAACAAATTACTTTTAAAAAACAATATAAAATATAAAAAGTTGAGAAACAAAATTTTCTTGAATTGTTCAAGAGCAACAGGCCAGCACAATAGGCCCACCTCACTACTCAACAAGAAGTTTTCTACTTATTCTTTTCCTTCACGAGTCACGACAAGTTGTAGAGTAGGTTGAAACTTGGTCTGTGCATACATGGCAATGGCATGCAATAACTGGAACTTTTTTAACACCGATAATACGCCAATGACTCACGAACCCCATGAACACACCAAGATGTCACAAATTTAAAGGCTCAGTCACCCTCTTGGAACGTAAAGCACTACAACGTAACACTTCCTCTCTCTCGTCATTATATATATATATATATATAATTCAAAATATTATATCAGCAATATAATTTCAATCCAAATCTAAAAATAAATTAACTTGAAATTATACATTTCAAATTTAAAATTCCAAAAGCAAATAAAAATTTATTCTGTTTTGTTTTTTAACCTAAAACAAGATAAACTAGTCAGGTGAAACAGAAATAAATTCACAGCCTTGATCTAGACATGGGAAAAGAAAGAATGGAGAGAGAGCGAGAAAAATAAAGGAAAAGAAAAAAGAAAAGAAGAATCAAATTAGGAATATTTTAAGTCTTTTAACAAATTTTAAATCTGACTTTCACGGTATGCAAATATAATTTTTTAAATATAAGAGGGAAAGTGTTACCAGGATCAACCGAACCCTTAGAAGGTTTAAGGACATTTTTCCAAAAAACCATCTTCACAGAAGCAACTCTGCCCTTCGCATACCCTATGCTGACTATTGCACTACCTTTGGATTGGTTGCCGGTGACTGGGAGCTTGGATTTGAACAAAAACCACTGTCGAGAGCTTGCTTCAGACAGAGGGTTATAAAGCTGACAGAATCAGGGATGGTGTACTAAAAAACCACGAGGGAAAAACCAAGCAATCATAGCATTTAAAAAACTTTTGATCGAATTATCATTTCTCGAGGTGCCTGTGTTAACTTCAATATCGCATAAAACCTAGCTCGTCTCCCCAGATGGTATATGATGCAGAGGTCATAAAAAAACTCTGATAGACTGGATGGAAAATAAGTCATTAATCAAATGGTAATAATGCACGGTCAAGGTCTTTGATTAGCAACATTGTTCTCGTTGCTTTGGTTTGGAGGGTAAACAGTGTCGAAAACTATCCTTGCAAATACATGTCTAACCTCCTCCAAGCTACCCTTTGCCAAAGACTCATAGTCAATCTTCCTCCCCTGTCGGCGCACAAATCTTGTCTCCATGCCCCTTCTTCTAACGCATTCAAAAATCTTGCTCACTCTTAGAAACAAGGCCATGGGGATAAAAACCTGAAAATTAAGACGCAGCACCAGCATACATTAAAATAAAACCATCAAGTGGCTAATAATAATAATAATAATAATACCCTTAAAAACAGTCCATCGGTTCAGAATGATGAATCAATATAGTGCATGTTACATATCTGATTAAACTTCTTGCAAGGACGAGGAACATGTCATCTCATTTATGCTTAGGCTTCATCTATGCATTGAAGACTAGTCCAAATCAGATCAAATAAACAAAATGGAAGTTAAATGGATAATAATTTGATGGTTTTGATTGTTCTCGTTTATTTATAGATGCACAAAGGTACATTGATTATGTACAGATGTTTAGGTCTCATTCACATTAGTATGACACAGATAACTGATTCATTTATGTTGCTAAACAAAAGCAGAGCTGGTGTAATAAGACAAGAGAGATGAATTGTAGAAATAAAATCCTCACCAAATCTGAGGACGGTGCTTTGGGGTATTTAGCCATTGCTTTAGAGACATAACATCCATCAGTCATATTGCATAACGCAGTTTTGACCAATGCAGCAAAATTGATGGTTTTATGCACCAAAGCATTATTTGAATCTGGATTCTGTGCTTCCAATAATTCGGGGAAACTGGATTGATATGGCCGGGATATCCTCCTTGCAATTTCCACGGATTCCAGTAAAGATCCACCACTGTGGACAGCAAGGCTAAATGCAGTAACTACCAATGGATCTTGAGGCTGATCAACCAGAGCCTTATGGAAAGCGAAAATGCCTAACCTGTGCAATGTAATCTAGTAATTATCTTGTAACTATTCCAGACATGCATGCATAACATATCAATCACTACAATACACACTGCAACAGTTATCCTGAAGGATTGGAAGTATAAATCCAAAATCATGAAACAGTCCACCTTATTTACTTCAACTCGGTACAATCCTTATCACAGCTCAGGATGCAGATTGCACAACTCTATATTGATTATCAAACAACAGACTCCTTTTTAAATGTGACTAATTATGCAAACCAGAAAAAAGAATCTTCGTATAAACGATTAAAACTTGTAAAAAAAACTTGACCATATGATTGCAGCAGTACCAGCTACATCTCACCATAAGCTAGAGTGGCATGGCCGATCAGGTGCTACTAGTCTATCAAGATTGGAAAACAAAGACTGAAAAAGCACAAAGAAGAAGCAATTACGTTAGTATAGATGCTACAGAGGGGGGATGTCTTACAAGGACAAAACAGTATTATTGAAGACAATGAGAGTGCAGGAGATAAGAATAAGATGATGGTGTTGTTTGCTAGAAGAAGACAGATGGAATGCAGCATGTGCAAAAAATCAACCTACAATATCTATGATGCAACATATTTGACAGCAAACAGTGGCAGTAAAACAAGGACAGGTGTAAGTAGAACACAATTATAACAACATGCATCTTCACATACCAGAAGCATATTAGATCTCTCATCCCGTCTTCGAAAGCCTTGGGAAACAAAATAAGATGCCTGCATCATGAAGCTAGTTAAATATTTCATGGACACCAATTTTACATTGTATATCAAGAAGGGAAACATGATACTTGGATGGGTAGAAGGATCTCTAGAAGTCCAAATCTCCACATTAATCTCAAAGAAGCTTCTGCAGATCCATATGCCAACATATAATTCAGTTCCAAGAGTATCCTACCCTACAAGCACATGGAAGAAAAAAAACTGAAGTGAAATTACCAATGACATTAAAAGACTCGGAAGAGGAAATTAATACCTTGTCCAGCCTAAGCACAGAATGAGAAAGCTCTTTTAGAGAAAGAGCAAGATCTCTAGTAAAACCAAAATGTAAACGGGCAGCAATTCTGATTGCACGTAAAATGCGACCTGGGGATTAATTAGTGACAGGATTAGATGATTTATCTAAAAAATGAGTACAAGCACTTTAAAATGGTACTATTGAGCATCATGTTCGGCAAAAGCACAGTATATCAAACAGTAAACTAGAAAAACTAACCACTTAATAAGGAGGTAGAAACTCACCACTATCCTCCATGAAAGAAAGATTTGCAGGTATTACTGTACGGACCTACAGATAACCATTAAAAGATGAATGTCATTGGCAATTTCAACATGCCTCGATCAACTTGTGAACCAGAAATTCTATCAGATGCGTGCATACTTTGGTTTTCTTAATGTCTGTAATTCCTCCCATATAGTCATACACTATGTTCGCATATGGCTCAAGCATCAACCTGCCAAAAGCATACGGTAATCACAAAATCAAAGTTACAAAATTGCCTTCAAGTAATTATGCAAAGTTCTCAGACAACTTATCTAACATAATTTGCTAAAATGAAGACAACCAATGCCAGATATCTGTTAATCCCAACTTGAATGCAAGTATCAAAGATGTACCCATTGATTGTAAAGTCCCGCTGCAAGCAGTTCCTCCATCGAATAAAATCACGCTCACTGCAACCTCGAGGTTTTCTGACATTACCATTGAATTTCCCATCAGACTTCAATTGAGAAGTGCTAAAACTTGAAACCTGCTAAATAAATGGACTCCATTAAACCTAAACATGTAGGTAGACTAAAGGAAATTAAAAATGTACAAGTAGACTGGAAATATCACAGAATAAGACCTGATCACGATCACTTTTTTTTAACGTAGGAAATAAACTGACTGGGGTGGGGGCACTTTATTGGCCAAGTATTTGAATATAGAATAGAAGGTTATAGACAAACCTCCACAATGGCATCATCCACATGCACGTGGCATATAGGAAACCGTTTCCCAACAATTTCACATCGATGAAAGGCTTTTCTTACCTGCAATGGCAAGAATGTTTAATGTGCATAATTAGCATCTCCACAAAAAAATTAAAATGAAAGTAAGCATGAAGGCCCAGATTTGGCAAGAATATTGATCAAGCCAGAAGAATGTAATCTGAGATAGATTTCGTATAAGATTTATGAATACTGATCGATTTCACATTGATGAATTTCACCAGTGAGATCAATTCATACAGGTATCCATAAAATATTTGTTAGAGATTAATGGAGATTGGAGGGAATTTAAAGTTCTAGAGGGTAATGTGTGTGACCACTGACCAGGGCAGGGAAATAGAACGCCGTTTTACTTCCACAGTAGGATCTAGAAAGGCATAATTTTTATCTTTGCAAGCATCATCCAGCTCCTTCGACAATGAGCTTGTATAGTTCTCGATTACATTTCAAAAAATTCATTCTAGCCATCAAGCTTTATGTCGCCCGACAAAAGGTACAGTGTAATTGTTTAATTATGTGATGCCTTTCCAATTTCCAACGAAACCATTTGTCAATACACTGGGAAAAGGAAAAAAAAACAAAGAATTTAGGTAGAGAAAACCTGCTTAAGTTCAGCTGAAGTTATAACATCAAAGTCTTTTGGGATTCGCTTTAAGATAAGATCCCTTACACAACCTCCAACAAGGTAGACCTCATATCCTACACCAAGCAAGGATCATTTTCATATCTAACAATACAAGGAATTCATTTCAAATAAAAACCACAAAAACAAGAATAATAGCACATATAGATGATCCAACCTTTCTTCTTGAGCCCATTAAGCACAACTCTTGTAGGTCTCGATATCATTGAATTACTGATTCCAAGTTCTTCACCGTCCAGCTTCTTCCATTCAGGTGCCTTTCTTTCACCATTTACTACTTCAAATACGAAATATTAAACATAACCCAATATTTAAAACAGCAAAAAGAAGCACAAAACACACCTTTTTCTTTTTTGGAGGAAGAATTAATTACTGGAAGATGACCCTCTTCTTTATGTTCAGTGGTTGATGCGACTGCTACAGCAGAGTTGCTGCAATGCCGAATCTGCAAAACATTTCAAGAAGTGAAAATAAAAGGAAAAAAAAAAAAACAAGATCGAATCTTTCATTATAATTATAACTATTTGAGTGAAAGAAAGATTTCAAACATGGAATAAGAGAGGATGGTGAAAGCATAAATGGGTCCTCCATGCAACTACAACTGTCATTTCACAGAATTTTCAAGAGTTGTTCGATAATGATAGCCTGAACCAAGGAAGATTGAATGTGATAATTAGGATTTTGAGAAGGGATGATGACCAAAAACAAAATAGTACATGTACTTGATAAAGTTCTCTTTGTTAAATTTAAGGCTAATCGGTATAAACACCCTGAGCAATCGAAACCTACATCCTCGATATTTTGATTTTCTGCTTCTTGGTCCCTCGTTGGTTCAGGCCATAGCAGTGTGGGCCTTCCTCTTGCTTCGAAGCAGTTTATCTTTGTATTTAAAAATTATTTTTGAAAAAAATTAAATTTTTATTTTTAATTAAATTTTTTAATATTTTTTGGTATGATTATGTTAAAAATAAATTTTTTTTAAAAAAATAAAAAATACTTAAAAAAAATCATCACTACAATTCCGAGAAGCTGATTCACCTAAAAAAATAACGGAAGCATATGTTTTGCCAAAAAATATATATATAAAAACCCTTAAAATTGATTTTATTAAATTCAGCTACAAATTCTTTATGTTTTATGGTGCTTGGTTCGTTAGATCTTTATTTTCATGTGCTATGTTAAACAACACGTTTATTTCCATTTATTTATTTAGAAAAAAAATTAAAATTAAAAAATACACTTCAAGGTTCCAATCCATCATGCTGTCCAAACTTGCTTTTATTAAAAATACTAAAAGTTATCGATTAATCACTATGGCTGAAGATATATATTATCGTGAATTGAAACAATAAAATAATATCTTTGCCCTCTTCAACAAATCTGACAAAGCTTGCAATTGGAGATAAAATCGTATTTTCAAGAAGATTCATTGGATATTACAAGATTGATTTATAACAAATTGATCAATACACTTTTTTTTTTACACAATTAAAATATTTTATTTGCCTTGAAAGCAAAAAATGTTAACCTTTTGGTCAGGAGATTTTTTTTTTTGTCTTTTCAAAATTACTTACTCATTAAAATTATTCTAATACCCTTGAAAACAAATAGGCTCGCACAAAGAGGTTTCTTCTGTTTATATAGTAAAACAACAAGATTGCCCTTTAAAAAAAAAAAATCAAAGGTTGGCTTCAGTGGCGTTTTAGTGTTTTCCTTATGTTTTTTTTTTTTTTAGGATTTTCCAGAGGTTGTTTTGTAATTTTTACAATTTAAATAATATTTTTTAAAATTATTGATGCGAACACATCAGCACTTGATGGTCACTGCACCCTTCAGGCAGCACGTGCTTGGTCATTTGACTACCAAATTCTACCATCAAGGTGGTAGAGTTTGCCGTTTTTTTTCTAGTGGTGTGGCATGTATAAATTGCGGAGATATGGTTGGATTTTGGTTTGGTTTTTTTTCCTCCTTTCTCTCTTTCCTAGCTTAGAAATTCATGCCAATCCTTTCAAAAAATAATTGTGCCCTCTAGTTTGTAATTTTATTAATTTTTACTCTTATTCTTCTGATTACTATTTTCTTTGCTTTTGATGCTTTTTGAATTTTAGATTTTTTTTCAATTTCATCCCTAAAAATTTTATTTGATTTGATTTTTATATATAATTTTATTCTTATTATTTTGATTGCTCTATTTGGTGTTTTATTATTTTCTTAATTTATTTGTTTTTTAATCTTGTCGCTCGTCATTTTATTGTATTTATTTTTTTATTTAATTTTGATTATTTTGATTATTATTATTATTTTATTTTTTTATTGATCAATTTTTTTTTAACCATTCAAAGTTCAGAATATTCTTATATTAAATCCAATTAAAAGACATGGTAACCTCTAAAGAAACGGCGGGACTGCTACAAGTATAGATGCACCTATAAACTTGCCATCTTTATCTTTCTTCTCCCAGTCAGAATCTCCTTTTTTTCTACTTTTTGTACAGACAATATCATGGAGTTCAAGTTTAGAGGATTAGACAACAGGGCGTCGTCGATGTTCTTCTCCTCTCTATCCTCTAGTAAAGCTTGAACGATTTTCTTTTATTACCTTCAATATTTTTAAATCTCTGTTTGGGTGGTTCATTTCAAATATGATCCAGACCGGGTCAAGTTATTTGATCCGTTTTTAAAATTGTTTGATTTTAAAAAACAAAAAAATAAATTCGAGTTGCACCGTGGAGAACAATGTATACCAGTAGACTACCGCATATATAGAGCACGTTTGAGAATCCGGCTGCGAATGTGTTCCTAAAAAATTTGAATTTTTTGTTTTTGTTAAAATTTAATATGGTTTATATGTTTTGAATCATTTTGATGTGTTGATGTCAAAAATAATTTTTTAAAAATAAAAAAACATTAATTGCATGTATTTTAGTACGAAAAGTTATTTGAAAAGCACTCATACAATACCAAACATACCCAATATGCTATTTTTCTGGGAAAAAAAAATATATGCGCTAATTTCCCAGATTTTTCACGGGAAAGTTTCATTTCTCAAAAGGATTCAAAATATCAACGACAATTCAGTCATAATCAGCGGAATCAAAATACAGCCAAATTAAAAAAGGTGGCCCATCAATCTGCAACCACTCGACTGGACACCATGTCCTCAGCAATCCACTACGTTAGCTGTAATTGACCAAACATCTAAAATTCAACCCTCATCCTAGCATGCCACATCTCCTCTCATCTGATTTATCTAAGTATATTATTCAACATAAATCTTCCTTAAATTTTTGATAGACTGACCGACCATTCAATTTAATATGTTATTTTTTAATATTTTTTTAAATTTTTTCAAGTTAAATTATAATTTTACAAGTTTTATAGATTGTTTTTTATCTGCAAAATCAACCGAGTTATATCAAATTAATACTTACACGATTTAAATTCTTTTTATTATAAAAAATACGCAACATTTAAACATTTGAATATGAGTCAAGAATATAGAATATATTCATATTTTAAACTTGTTCTTTTTAAATTATATTCATTTTCACTCTTATTAGTTTTTTATTAAAGCTTTTTTTTAATAAAAAAATACAATATCAAGTGATGCTTAGTATTTATTTAAAAAATACAACATTGATTAAGATTTTAAATTGAGTATCTATCGAAAATGTGGAATATATATTATATAATATATTCATATTCATATTTTTAATTTTAATTTTTTGTTGTTCACTTTTGCTGGATGTGTGAATTTTATTAATTCGATTTCCATCAATAATTAACTCTAAAAACATTGCTTATATATATGGGTATAAGATATGATAACATGGATAGCACAATGAGAATAGTGAAAATAAATATAATTATCTAATTAAGAATTGATATGATAATGTTCCTAAGAATTTAATTACTCAGATATAACCGCACCCGGTTCCATTCCACATCGCAGGGCATGCTTCTTGTCAAAAGCCTACTTTTGAGCTTGCGTTTTTGTATAGGTTTGGTAATTTTGTCCGGTATGGCTATCGTATAAAAATTATAATGCAGAATTTTATATTACATATTTTATTCTTGATTTGCAATTTTTTAAATAAATCTAAAAATCAATTTGAATAGATTAGAAATTTTAAAAAATAAAAAAACTCTAAATTATAAATAAATTAGAAAATCCAAAAATAAAGAGAAAAATAACAAAAATGCATGGACATGCACCACCTTTTAGATCTAATTTGGACCTTGGCTAATTAAAGCAAACCAACATCTTATAGAATTCAATTCGTAGAATCTACTAGTAAAATTTAATCACAATCACGATCCAACAGTTAAATAGAAATTAATTGATAAGAACAAAATACGTCAGTGTTCCAGCACGACCCGTATATAGCTGAATCCTCCTTGTCAAAAAGCCTACTCTTGAGCATGGCATTATTGCAAAGGTTTGATAATTCCGTTGCATGCTCCAATTTTTCAAAGCAGTATATGCTAGGAGCCAGTAAGACGCCAGCAGCTCTGCGATCCTAGGCAAAAACATGTTAAACACGATGGAACGCTTTCTACTAAAAATCTTTTGCCCAGATACTATCTTTTTGGTGTTCAACGCGAAAGACGTTATTTTGCCCAGAACCAAACAGCTGCTGGCGACTATGCTTACGTTCTTGAAAGCATTAATTCTTCCCGTTTTTAATGAGCAGCGCACGAGTGGGGGCCAATTGCTCTATAACACGGTTGAGTACAAGGAAATACTACCTTGCTAGCACTCTATTTTTGGCAACTTGCCTCTTCTGCTCAGATCAGGCATCACATTTCTCATTTTGGTCTTTTTTTCCCCCTCCTCATTTTAGCATTGCCTTCTCTCTCAATGGCTCATTTTTCGCTTTATGTTTATCTGTATTCAAAACAAACACTTCTCCATGAACCATGTGCCATTCACTGACTTTGGATGTGCAAGAAAAACACATGCCATTATATTAATTAATGTGTTTTTTTTTTAAAAAAAAAAAGAAGAAGAAGCAGGCAATGCCTTGTCTGCTAACCCAACTCTCTTAAGGATGAGTTCCTGGTGTCCAGAGTAGATTTTATAGGCAACAGATATCTATGTTAATCTTTCAAAAGTGCTGTAATGTAATGCTTGATCAATATAGCACAAAGTTTCTTTAAACCATATGATTTCTTTGCTTTGTAACATACTCTGTTAAATAAATTAGGTTGTGAGTGCTAAATGTCTTTACGTTCACTGGTATATCATGCAAACACAAAGCCAATGCCTATGAGAAACGTGATTGACCTGCGCTGAATTTCGTCGGTAATTTCATGAATGTGCTAGCTGATTTTGTTTGATTAAATTTCTTTGCTTTCATTCAATCTGTAACGTTTCCAAGAAAGTTCGTGATGTTTCATGAATTCGACTCTTAAACTTAGCTTTGTGAAAGGGTGGGCACCGACGTACAGTAGAGCAGCGTAAAAGTTCTAGCAGTAATCTTTACAAGAAAATTTTCACTAATCTTTTAATTTTACTTGGTTGTTTTAGCTCCAATATTGTCATAAGGTAAATTCTTAGCGGAGTTGGTGGAATTTTATCAAATATAATTAAAGTGGCTTCTTGACTGCTGATTAGGATCGCGTCTACAAAAATTAATTTTTTTTTAAAATTAATTCTTTATAAAAAATAAATTTTAAAAAATAAAAAAATATTATTTTAATATATATTTTAAATGAAAAATGCTTTAAAAAATAACTATCATAACCTTATAATTTACTTATTAAATTTCATCTACAGTATTAGTTGTGGAATTGCATTTCTTAAGAGCTGATCATACTCGCGGCTTCTTTTCACAAGAAAAGGTATCACCAGACTGAACTTTCACTGATTATAAATAACACTAGAAACGTAATTATTATTTGAATTATATTACTTAAAAATCCAATTTATATGGAAGATTTACTTACCCAGTATATTTACTGTTGTTCCTTCTTACTTTTATGATTTGGTTTCAACCAAACGAATATAAATCAACGTACAGTTGATTTATATGTCAGCTATGTTTTGTTGAAATCAAAACATAAGAGTGAGAATGAACAATAATCTTAAAAAATATATATTGTTTGTTTTCTGGTATTAATAGTGTAATTATAATATTATTTCTCATACTTATTTAATTTTTCATTCTCGGTAACACAACCAAAAATTAAAAAAAAAATTAATCAAAATTTATACATTTACTCTATGTAAGAAATTAAAGGGTGGAGCTATTCTATTGCTATTTGGCATCTGCTTTTCTAATCTAAATCGTAACATAGAAAATTTGACAGGAAAGTTTGCGCAAGGAAAGAGTTTTTTAAAAGAGCATAAGTTTTCTTAACCTTCAACGCCTTGTCAGAGTTGTTTCTGTATACAGAGACAATTTTAATATTAGTTTTCTTTAAAATTATATACACAACTCTTTAAATTTTTTTTATTAAAAAAAACTCTATTTTAAATAGATTTTAAAACAAACATCTTTTTAGTAAATTATAAAACATTAATTAAGACTCGCTCATAAAATTAGTTGAGATGCGTGTAAACTGACTCGAATATTCATATTAATAATAATAAAAAAAAACATTGATATATTTTCATGAGATTATATGGTTCCTTATTAAATCTTATGAACCAAATTTTTAGAACCAAACATCTTGAGACATGACTGGTTTCAATCATGGTCGTTGTTAAAAACAGGGGGGGATCAGTCAGGGTCGCCTCCATTGGATATCATGATACCAGATTGACAAGTTCATATCCGCTTCATAAACTAAAATTATTTTAGATAAAAACTGAATGCAAAAGGTAAGAGGTTTTTTTTTTCAAAATAGCACAATCAGCAAAATTATTTAAAGAACTAGCAAAAAGGAGAAAAAAAATGAGTAAATAACACATTTTCTTTGTTATGCTAATAGATCCGGCGCAACAAATATTTTTTTTTTGGTTGCACTAGTTTTACTGGCAAAACTAATATTATGTTCTGTTTTTTTTGGTTGATCGAGCTTCAAAGTATTGGTTTACGCCCAGAAACAACGGTAAGCATTCCTTTTTATACATTGATATTTTCTTTCTCAAGCGATCGATAGCATGGCATGTTCCTCAATTTTATTTTTTAAATGCTTCTCATGCCTTCATGCAGCCTGATATAGCAGAGGGGGAAGTGATTAATGGAGCTAAAAGAAGGGCTGCATCAGCAGGTTGTGTGTCTCCGAGTTTCTCTTTCTCAGTTTCTCTATCTATTTGTTCTTAATGCAGAAAGTACTGTTCGCACAGTTTGCTTTTTATTTTTATTTTCACACTCCAAGTTCTTAATATATACTGACAGATTGGAATAATGAAATGCAAGTAAGGGAAACGTGGTTTAGCTGATCAAGAAAGAAAGAGATATGGATAGAAGGAAGGTTTCACAGCGGTTGTGAGGTCCTGCTGTCATGAAATCCACAGATATTGCTTCCCAATAGCGCCCCATATATAGCCTCCAGAATATATTTGATGCATCAATTACAATGATGCAATTTTCTTTATTATAAATGAACTATTTTTACAATTTTCTCCCTTAATTACGCTGTTTAGAAAAAACAATTTGCAAATTATCTTCGTCGGGTCTGAGAATCCGTAATCCTTGCGCATGCGGAGGGATCTTTAAGGTACGAGCAGCCAAATGAAATGGAAATATGGCATTCTATCGGATGTCCTATAAAGGTTTAAAGTTAGTCATTATAATTTATCCAAATAATTAAATGAGAAATGATCTATGATCATACACTACAGATGAACATGAATTATCCAGTATTCAGCAGTGATATAGCATCCCTGCACCTTCTGTCCTAAAATATTATATGGTCGAAATCGGTGTCGTTTAGAGGATGGCGAAGCAAAAGGGTCATCTCCTCTTCTCTCATAAATTAAGAGATGCTCATACTGTTGATCGTTTGATGGTCGGATCTCTCTAGTGGTCGGTGTTTAACAGGCTGGTAGTAATCCAGCAACTTCAAATCTGGACGGTGGCGATAATTTCCTAGTTTCAAACCAAAGCACAACCCCTGGTTTTGCACCAGTATCTAGGATTGCAAATGCTGAATAAAATTCAGGTCAACACGAAAAGGCTTTCCGGAAGGTACGGCAATCCAAATGTGCTAGTATTATAGAGTTAACAGGCAGGGAGGGAGGGAGGCCGAGGCATTCAGATTCCAGTTGTTTTTTTCTTGAATTTGAGTTCTCAGTTTTGTCATTTTATGAATACTTTCCTTCCATAAGGGAAGTTGTCGTCTTTGTTGTACACGCCTAAATATGGATACTTGAGCACTAAAGTGAAAGGTCATTTTAGCATTTTAAATGAGTTTATGCACTCTCTCTAGATAAAAGTTAAATATTTAAGATTTTTAAAGAACTAAAATCTACGTACATTAATGAAATATTATATGTTGTAGCTAGGTAGTTTACAAAAAAAATTTACAGTTGAATTTACATTAAAAAGAGAGAGATATATATATATATATATAAAAAGGATAAAACTCATAATGCATAAAAAAATATATTTATTTATGATTTTTATCTCCTAATTATATCTATTTTTAAAGATCTCGATTAGTTAATGATTTAATTGTAGCTGCTCAATGCTCTATAGTTTATTAAAATTAATCAATTAGTTAGTTTTTAGAATATAAGAAATAATTATATATAAAACACGAACTAGTTAAAAAAAAATTATTAACTGTTGTAACCTTATATCCTGTGAGTAAATTACTCCACCACACTCCACTGTCTCGAGTATTTGGCGTCTATATATTGGTTCGTAATTTTTCGAGACCGACCGGTCCCTTCCTCTTCCTGCCAGGTGCCAGCTCTGACCATCTGCTTTGCTGCCAACTTAGAATTTAGTTTGAAGACCCCAAAATGGCAGATTTTTCTTACCAGCAACAGCATCCTGCTTCTGTTGTTGACGAGTTTCAGCTCGATTCAAACACCATCGCAAGCGGAACTTTGTTTTCTCCAAATCTTCCATATGAATGTCTCCAGGAGAGCCCTTTGCATGCTGAAAGAATCCTTGAAACTATCCATGCTGATGACAACAGCATTGCGAAAGTCCCTTTCATAAGCACTACAGACCACTCTTCAACGACTGCAAGGCATAATTCAAGTTCGTCCATGGTGGTTGATCTTCAGTACTGCGAAGAAAATCGAGTTAGTCAGGCGATGACCCCAACATTGTGGCAATTGAGAAAGCACTCGTCGCCAGCCATAAAGGTACATATGAGCCGCGATATTAAATTTCCTAATTAAGAAAATGTTCGCCTGTCAATCCACGCCTATTTAAAAATTATGACAGAATCCTATGGGAGAAATGCTACAGCACGAATACACTACAATGGTGCTTATACTGCACATATATTATACATACGAACAAGATGTAACTTGATCGATATCTTTAACACAATGGTAGTTAATGAATTAGGGGTATTAGACTCAATACTCTACTTCATTAAGACATGACAGTCGTTTACATGAAAATTATATGATTGATGTTGATGACGACATTATTGTATTTCGTTGGCTGTGATCAGGTAAAAAGAGAAAGCAAAAGACAGAAACTAAACCTAAACAGTTCTGTCTCAAGAAATGCAAAGAGGGTAAGGCCAGCAAAAAAACAGAAGAAAGTTCCTGTTGAGCCTCCAACAGGCTACGTTCACGTCAGGGCAAGAAGGGGTGAAGCAACAGACAGTCATAGCCTTGCTGAAAGGGTAATCGATTAAAGGACAGATTAATTGAACCTGCTGGCTTTTAATTAATTAGCGGCCAGATTGTCTTATTTATTCTTTATGAAACATGGTTTTGAAGGTGAGAAGAGAGAAAATCAGTTCAAGGATGAAGCTGCTGCAATCTCTAGTTCCTGGATGTGATAAGGTAAATATAATTTCTAAGTCGTCTGCTAATACCGATTTTGAGAAAAAAATTATTTCGAAATTGAGATTATTCTGTTGTATATTTCAATTGGCTGTCATATAATTAACAGATAACTGGCAAGGCTCTCGTACTGGATGAGATAATCAGCTACGTTCAGCTTCTAAAAGATCGAGTGCAGGTAAGAATTAATGAAGACACTGCCTAAAATGGCCCCTTCATATTGGTATGCTATCAATTACCGCAATTAGCAATCTCATCATTTCTCTGTTCAGTCTTTTGAAGCACAACTTGATTTGCTTAATGGAGCGTTCATTGATGAATTTGAAGTGAACTTCAATAGGGAGACACGAGAATGGCAGGTAATTAAATATTTATCATGTTATTTAGATTTCAGAGCTTCTCCTGTAGTATAACTGATTCCTCCCTTGTCAATATGCCAATTTCAGGAGCTATTTATCTCGGAACTTCAATTGCCGTCTATTCTAGAATCTGGATCCTCCCTGCTCCCTTCTCTCGTTGAGAAAACAGATGCACCCGCTTCATTGTTACAGCCACACCTCAAGAACTACTAATGAGCATTATCAAAGCAGGACTCAAATGCAAGGCAAAACATCATAAAATTATGTTCCCAATTCTGATAATCCCACTTTTGAGGAATCTAGAACTCCAAAGTGTTGGAATTAATTTTAAAGTTTGTATTCAAAGTGTCTTTTTAATTTTTCTAAATATCTTCTAGATATATACGTAACTATTAAAAATGTATTTATTTTTCAAATCTATTGAATTATCTTAAACTAGTAAAAATATATGTTCGGAGTAGTACAAGTCTAAGCCTAAGTTAATATGAATGAGATTTGTTCTTCAAAATATTGCCCATGTTCCCATTTTTACTTATCTCCTTCCAATATTTATAACATTAAAGGGCATGGCAGATTGTTTGCCGGCATGGATTAGAGAATCTGCATCTTTTCTAGTGGAAAATCAGATGCACGACACCACCTGCAGAAATGCCTGTTTTTTTCAAGTTCCTAATTATTTAGATTCTGTTCAAGGGGTTACAATAATTATATTTCATTTTAGTTCACTGGTTGTAAATCACGTGATCTTCTGAGATTCAGAACACACACACTTGCTTCGTAAACTTTGTTGGATTGTCAAACAAATTGTTTTTGTAGAGTGTCATTGTCGGATTGCAACATCATATGTACAGGCTTGTCTTATAGAATATCACTGATGCATAACAAGCAGTCCAGGAATACATGGATCAAGCAAAACACGCAGAGTAGTTCAAGAAGTCGTCCTGCTAGGGAAAACAAACCATCTAACTTTTAATGATCTTAACTTTTGACCCGGGTAATTTACTGGATTAATTCCTAATCCTCATGCAACATTTAGAATTTTATAGCCTAGAATGCGTGAGAAGCTGGTAAAGAATTTATTTTTCGTTCATTTTATTACTTTGGATGCAGTAAAGTTGTTAAAGTTTAACAGTAGTTTGTTTCTGTATTGATTTATTATTGTGCTAAGTTATAGTTTATGATGAGGTTGTGAAACCCCATTGAATATGAAGCTTCTAACAAGATTGAGGTCGGGCGAGTTCTTGAGTGAACAATATTTCTTTTGTTGAGGTTGTGAAACCCCATTGATTATGAAGCTTCTAGTCAGTTTATTTATCACATGTACTTTTGTATTTACTTGACGACAAAGAGGGCCTTATGGAGGCAATGAGTCAATCTTCAAGCTTAGTCATCTC